>Ga0136643_10000375_pt1 | contig 49333 bp, 63 predicted proteins | sample TergutLab28metaG_FD_96883 | JGI IMG/M metagenome (GOLD analysis project Ga0136643, IMG submission 96883) | Labiotermes labralis P1 segment gut microbial communities from Petit-Saut dam, French Guiana - Lab288 P1 (version 3) (version 3) | ecosystem: Host-associated > Arthropoda: Insects >... | reverse complement strand
TGCCGAAAACGAACAAGACAGAAGAAAAGCAAAGAAAAGAATAGTACATGTAGTGGTATCTTTGATACTATGTGGTTTGTTATTTGGTATGTTGACTATAACAGGTTTGGTTGCACCGAGGGGAGTGGGAGGGAGACAAATAACCATTAGTACGAGAAATATTGGGTTGAATCGATTATCTCCAATTAGATTTAATGGGATGGCTGTTAATATGGAAGTGGGCAGAGTTGTGTCGGCAGATGATAGCATAATAGTTGCTCAACAATCACCATATCAAGAGGGATGGATGTTATACGGCGAGTCAGAGGGAGAAATTGAAGTTACAGCTTACATTTATTTGCGTGGAGAAAGGATAAGGACTGTTAGTCAAATTATTAGAGTTATGGAAGTTGGTCAAATCGGCGGAGGTAATGGTGGAGGTGGCGGAGGCTATGGTAGTAGTCAAATTGTTGGTGATATGGGGTTTGCATGGCCGCTGGCAGTAAGATCTGATGGCTCTTATAACCATTTTGGGTTAAGATCTGCTATTAATCAACATCATTTTGGGATTGATTTGCCAAGAGGTATGCGTAATATGGTGCCAAATACAACAATGCATGCGGTCTATCATGGTGTTGTTGTACAAACAACAGATAGGGTAGTCCGAATTCGTCACACAAGACCAGGGGGATTTCAAATAGGAACTAGAAATTTCCCACATCTTTATTCGTACTATTTAACTTACAGACCACAAGATTGGGGAGGTACGCTTCACAACCGAATTGATGTTTCTCAAGGGCAAACAGTCACAAGAGGTCAAGTTATCGGCATAATCGGAAATCTTTTGCATTTTGAAATAAGAACGTGGGATTTTAATGATTGGTCATTAGTTAATAGTAACATACAACCAGGGGTGAGAGCACCGTCATTTAACACGCCAAGAGCACTAAGTATGGGGTCAAGAGAAGTAACAGCATTCGAGCATTGGAGTGGGAGGCTTAACCCATTGTGGGTTCTTGGAGGCACAGTTGCGAGTCCGGTAGTGGATCTTATGCCATTATAGTGTTCGGATAGTTTTAATGAAAACAAAGGAGGGGAAATGGACAATTTTGGCGGACAGTTACAGATAGTGTTATTAATAATTTTCGCCGTGGTTGCTGCGGTGTTAGTACCCTTTGCAATATGGTTAGTGTTTATGATTGCGCGTGCCGAGAACGAGCAGGATAGGCGTAAAGCGAAAAAACGTATTGTACACGTTGTTGTGTCTATGGTGCTTGTGGGGGTGTTGTTTGGGATGTTAACCTTGTCAGGTTTGATGGATGGATTTACGCCAGGACAAGGTGGAAGGTGGATTACGATTACGACAAGGAATATTGGGTTGGGGCAGTTTACGCCAGTACGGTTTGATGGACCATTGAATATGGTTGTGACAAACATAACATCAGCGGATGTGTCAATTGCAAGAATGACAAGCACACCAAGCGACGATGGAATGGATTGGATGATATACGGTGAGTCTTTAGGGAGTGTGGTAATAACAGCAACAGTGTATACAAGTGATGGTGTAAGAAGAATAGTAACGCAAGAGGTTAGGGTTTTTGAAATTGGTGGTATGTCTCCGGGGCATCCAGGTGATCCGAATGATCCAACCAACCCGCCTGATCCTGGGGGTCCAAGCGCCCCACAAGGGAGGATCGTTACACTAAACGCAGGACATGGTGCACCAGATCCAGGTGCAGTCAATGGTAGTAGAACAGAGGCAGCAGATAATCTTAGGATGTCGCTTGCTGTGGGTGCAATTTTACAAAACCGTGGTGTTACAGTACGTCAAACACGTACAACAGATGTTAATGTGCCATGGGGAACGCGCACAGGAATGGCAGCTGGTTCGCACTTGTCTGTGTCTATTCATCGTGATGCGTTCGGTAATCCTTCGGCAAATGGTGTGACAACATTCCATAGAAATGGTGCAACCCAAAGAGAGCGTGAATTTACAACAGTTGTACACAATCATATTATGAATGTTTGGCGTGATCGTCCGGGTGGATCGGATCGCGGTGTCCGTCCGCACGGATATTTTTTCATTAATAATGCTAATACTGCGCCTGCTATTCTTTTGGAACTTGGATTTATTTCTAATAATCAAGACAACACATTTTTTGATGCAAATTTTAACCGACTTGCGGTTGCAATTGCGAATGGAATTATTCAGAATTTGAATGCAATGTGAAATTTATATCCATGCCCAGATTATGTAAAGGCTTAGGTCGTGTGTGATTGGTGTGCCTAGTTCAAAGTTTGGGGTGGTGCTGTCTGGATTGGTGGTCCAGCCGGCGAAGACTAGTTGCGGGCTGATAGATGTTTGTGGGATAAAGTCAAATAGCTCGCCGTGGTTGAGTTCTAGAACCTGGCAAGGGATGATATCGTTAAGCACGAATAATGAGACCGTATGTGTGGTTTGCGTTGTGGATGCGGCTGCGTTAATTCCTTGGAAAGCGATGAAACAAATTACAACGGGACAAATTAGTGCCAGCACAAGACTAGTCAGATGTCGACGACGCTCTAGTTTTATATAATCCCCATTGCGTATTGTAAAAGTTTTCATAATAATTATTGTTTAATATTATAGCGTCTTTATTCTTAAATGTCAATATTTGCTTTGATTTTTTTGTGTGTGTTGATATAATTGTGTATGGAAAATGAGAAAGAAAAAAAAGGTAATTTAGAAAAAGTTATCGCAGTTGTTGCAAAGCAACTTAATAAAAAGCCAGAAACAATAAAGGCAGAAAGTCGTGTTGTCGAAGATCTTGCTGCGGACAGTTTGGATGTCGTTGAGATGTTGATGAATTTGGAAGAAACATATGGCGTTGCAATACCGGATGAAGTTGCTATGAAATTGAAAACCGTGGGTCAGATTGCGGGTTATCTAGATGAAGTAGAGTCAAAGAGTAAGAAATAAATACCCAAAATACGGGATGTGATGAAAATTTTTTCAATTTTCGGATTTGATTTCTTCTGCAATTTCTTGCAGAATTTTTGTGTACATTTCAAAACCAATTTGGGCAATATGTCCGGATTGGTCCGCACCCAGCAAATCACCCGCACCGCGCAGTTGCAGGTCGCGCATTGCGATGTTGTAACCACCGCCGTGACTGGCAAAGTTTTGGATTGCAACTAGGCGTTCATGTGCGATTTGGGTAATTTCTTTGTTTGGGTGATATGTAAAATATGCGTAGGCTTGGACTTGGCTTCTGCCTACCCGTCCACGTAATTGGTGCATTTGTGCAACACCTAGATAATCGGCATCAATGACGATAAGTGTATTTGCGGTTGGGATGTCTATTCCGTTTTCTATGATAGTGCTGGCAACCAGGACGTCGATTTCTTTTGCGTACATTTTTAAAATGGTGCTTTCCAGTTGGTTTGTATTCATCTGGCCGTGAATGGTGGCGATGCGAAGACCTTGTGGTAATATGTTTCGCATTTTTTCGGCGAAAGTTTCGATATATTCAACGTTATTAAATAAAACAAGTGTCTGACCATCACGGGCTTTTTCGCGTGAAATAGCGTCTATTACCAGTTCATCACTGTATTCGGTAACGTATGTGATTATTGGACTACGGTTTTTAGGTGGCGTTGCGATATGGGATATGTCACGAATTCCAATTAGCGCCATATTTAGTGTGCGGGGAATAGGTGTGGCTGTTAACGTTAGTACATCCACGTTTGTTTTAATTTGTTTGATTTGTTCTTTGTGGGCGACACCGAAACGCTGTTCTTCGTCCAGGATTAATAGGGCAAGGTCTTTGAATGTGATATCGGTGGACAACAATCTATGCGTGCCGATGATCATATCAATTTCACCATGTTCCAGTTGTTCTAGGATTTTTGCAACTTCGCTTGCTGTTTTAAAACGGTTAAGGGTTTCAATTTTCACACCGAATTGTTCCAAACGGGCTTTGGCGGTGTTAGTATGTTGGATAGAGAGGATAGTGGTAGGACATAGAAGTGCGACCTGGTACCCCGCCATAATTGCACGAAAGGCGGCATGCAATGCGACCTCGGTTTTTCCGAATCCCACGTCACCGCATATTAAACGATCCATAACAGTGTTTTGCATGTCCTTGTCGATGTCGGCTATTGCGGACAATTGGTCGCGTGTATACACATGTGGGAAAGATTCATGGAAAACGCGCATTGTTTCAATGTCTGTTTCGTATTTGGTGGGGCGTGCACCTGCACGGCGTGCGTATAATTCATGCAGTTTGAAACCAAGTTCTCTTAATCTGTGCCGAACCCGTTGCTTTGCATTTGCAAAGTCTTTCCCCCCTATTCGGTTTAGTCGTGTGGGTTCGCCATGGTAATTGGACAAAACTTCGGTGCCTGTGGATGGTACATATACTAGGGCACCACCGTCATATTGCAGAACCAGATATTCTTTTTCCTCGTCTGCCAAGGTTAAATGTTTGGAGCCCAGATATCTTCCCAAACCATGAAATTCATGTACCACGACATCACCAACCTGTGGCATTATAAAATTTGCCCCATCTTTCTTTGGTAGGGGTGTTTCTGTGGCTTTTATTGGTGCGGCTACGGAATAGATAACAGTGCGTGCGTCTGGAAGTTCAAAAGACACACTTAAGGGTTTTCTGAAAACATTTATTTGTCCAATTGTGGGTTTAGCAAAGGAATTATGTGCAACAAAAGGTACGCCCTTGGACATCATATAGTTCTCGGCGGCTTTGGAGTTGCCTACGAAAACCATTGCGGTTTTTTTATGGGTATCGGTGTTCCGAACCAGATCAGGCACCAATGCAGAAATTGCATTGAAATAGTTGGTTGTAGGCAGGGTTTTCAGTTCTATGGTGTGATTTGATTTAAATAACTCGTGATTTTGGTTAAGTGTTTGGATTCCGATACAAAGATGATTAGAAAGTGATTTTATGGTGTCTTGTGTTGAGCAAAACATGTTTGCATGTTTTGTTTGCAAAAGACCCCCATCAATTAATGACGCAAGGCGTGAGGCATTAAGTTTCTCGGTTTCACGTAGAATATTATGAATTTCGTTCGCACGGTCAAATATGAAAAGACAATTGGTTTTTGTGAGAGAATTTGCAATATTTTCAAAATCACAAACAAAGGGATATAACCATTTGTTGTTTCCCAGATTTTCCAACTTGTCCAGACGTGTATTAATAGATGAGATTATGTTTTTTGTATTTTCATGGGTTGTGTTAACGGTTTCCAGTTTTTTTCGGATAAGTTCTGCCGAGATATTTCCAACTTGGGTTAAACGAGGTATGGAGATTTCGTTTAGTTTTGCAATTGTTGTAAGATTTTGCGGGTTTATTGAGCGGATATCTTCGACCGTGTCCCCAAAGAACATGATTCGTGTGGGTTTGTCTGTGGTATTACACCAAATGTCGATAACGTCGCCACGCACAGAAAAATCACGCGGTTGTGTAACGACTTGTACACGTTCATAGCCCGTATCTTCGATAAACTGGATTACATCCTTTTGTTTGATAGTTTGATTTATTTTAATTTTAAGAGGTATGCTTTCGACTGTGGGTACACATGATAACAGGGCAGATGCCACGATAATAATGGCATCTATTGTACCGTGTTTGAATTGGCTTATCGCGGAATATAAATGTTCGCTTATAGGATTCTTTGTTTCGGAATAAAGCGGCATGTCGGGTGCATGCATGATACATTTGTGTGAAATTTTTGCGTCCTTTAATATGGATTCGGCGTGCATTGCAGAATCAATGGAAGGTGTAACAAAAATGAAGGGCTGATCAAGTGCGGTTGCCAAAAGGGGCGATATAGATGAGTCGTTTAGAAATAATGTTATATTTTTGTCAATTTCTTTGAAAGATGCAACCGCGTTGCGCAGTTGTTTGGAATCTATTATTTTCGAGATATCTTTGATCATTTATTTCCCTCGGATATATTCTTTGTATTGTGTTTACCTTGAACGATTTCGAATCGCTCGCCATTCAACATGTCTTGGATGGCATCTACCGCTTGTTGCATAGCATTTGTAAGAATCTCTTTTTCGTCTGTTGGAATTTTGGAAAGGACGTAGTCGGCTTTTGTGCGGGGCTCTTTTTCTGGTTTGATACCCATCTTTATCTTTATATAGTTTGTGTCGTCTAGTAATAAATTAATGCTTTTGATACCATTATGTCCGGCAGACGAACCACCTTTTACAATACGAATCTTGCCTTTGTCGATAAAAAGATCGTCGTATACCACAATAATTCGGTCCGAAGGGATCCGTTGCTTGCGTGTTAGTGCAACCACGGCTTCTCCGCTGCGATTCATATATGTAAGGGGTTTCAAAAGTAGAATATTCCCATCCTTTTTGAAAAGACCAGTGGAGGCGGTCTGTGCCACCAGTTGATTACCCTTTTTTTTCCATTCAAATCCAAGGGCAGTTGCCAACATTTCCACGGCTTTAAAACCGATATTATGGTATGTTTCGAAATATTTGCCTTCTGGGTTGCCAAGACCGACTATGAGCCATTTTTTCATTTTAACAATATAACATAATCCTTGAATATCTAATAGGGTTTTTGACTTCATTTTTCTAAAAAATAGGTATTGTAAACTGGAAATTGATATTGTATAATGATGGCTATCACCCTTTGAAAAGGAGATATGAAAATATGGAAAATACAGTTTCACAAAATTCATTGTGCAGCGAAGGTAGTAGACTATTAAAGAATGTTAATACTTCTTTGGCGAAGGTTCCTGCAAAGAAAAAAAGCGAAATTACTACTGATGGGGTAGGGAGAGTACTTGCAAATCATTTAAAGAAATGCAAAGAATGTAAGAACGGCAAAGCGAAGTGAGTTTATCTTGTAAAATATATCCGACGCATCCGTCGATGTTTGGGATAATTCTTCACGCATCCGTTAAGTTGGTGTATGCATAACTTTCCAAAAGTATTGAAAGAATTAAGAGAAGAAAAGAATCTGACCCAGGCAGATTTGGCTAAGCACCTAGGTTATAAAAATGAAACAACCATTTCTAATTGGGAAATAGGAAAGCGGACGCCAGAATTAAACAACCTGATTGCGATTGCCAAGTTCTTTGATGTATCGCTGGATTACCTTGTGGGTATGGAAAAATAAAATTTAAATCGCGCTAGTTTTAGGGCGATTTTTTTTATATATGGGGGACAAATATGATTACGAACGAGGATGTTTCCAGGTTTTTATTAGAATATAATTGCCCCAAGATGCGGGGGTATTATTACCTGAAAAGTTGTATTGCGACGGCATGTATACAGCCAGCCAGTGTAAATCACCTGAACAAAATTTTATATGACCAGGTTGCATGTAAAAGTGACACAGACATATATAACGTGGAGAAATGTATTCGTGATTTAATTGGTGCGTGGTGGCAGGAAGGTGATTTGAAAGAGTTCTTTTCCAAAAAACCATCCAACAGGGAATGTATTATAACTTTGTCTGAATTTATCAAGGTGGGTAAACGACGTTCACGGATACAAAAAACTGTGTACGAGGTTCTATACAAATGATATAATGCCAATATGAAAATTGGTGTTGTTGGGTTACCAAATGTTGGTAAAAGTACGCTGTTCAATGCGTTAACGAAAAATCGTGCGGAGAGCGCGAATTATCCCTTTTGTACGATTGAACCAAATATTGGTATTGTGTCTGTTCCGGACGAACGCGTGGATTATCTTGCAAGTCATTATAAAGCCAAGAGTATCGTGCATGCAACCATTGAATTTGTGGATATAGCAGGGTTGGTGAAGGGTGCTAGTTCGGGCGAGGGATTGGGGAACAAATTCCTGTCCCATATACGCGAGGTGGATGCAATTTTGCACGTTGTGCGTGCATTTGATAATTCAAACATTATCCATGTTGAGGGTGGGGTGGATCCTATTCGCGATATTAATACAATTAATTTGGAATTGATCTTGGCGGATTTGGAAACGGTTTCAAAACGATATGAAAGAACGTGGAAGCAATCCAAGCAAGGTACGTTTAAAGAATATCTAGAAGAATTGGATTTGCTTAAAAAAATCCAAGCCGTATTGGAAGACGAAAAGATGGCAAATTCAATTGCGTTTACCGAAAAAGAAAGAGTGATTGTTAAGACATTTTGTTTATTAACGACAAAGCCAGTTATTTATTGCGTAAATTTGAATGAGGCGGAGGAACTGGAGCAAAACAAGCATTGCAAAAATATAAAAGAACTTGCAACCACGCAAGGGAATAGTGTTATTGGTATAAGTGCAAAAATCGAGGAGGAGATAGGTCAGATAGATGATGGTGGCGAACGTGACGAAATTATGCAAATGTATAACCTGTCAACCAGTGGTTTGGATAGATTAATTGTTGCGGCGTATAAACTGTTGGGCTTGATTAGTTTCTTAACAGCGGGCGAGCAAGAGGTTCGTGCCTGGACAATTCAAAATGGTACACGTGCACCCCAGGCGGCAGGACGAATTCATACCGATTTCGAACGCGGATTTATCAGGGCGGAGGTTTTTTCGTTCGATGATTTCAAAACACAGGGAAACATAGATGGGGTGCGAAAAGCAGGGAAGTTAAGAAGCGAGGGCAAGGATTACATTGTAAAGGATGGGGATGTTGTGTTGTTTAGATTTAATGTGTGAAATATTTACTTGATATTTACTTTTTCTTTTTTGCATGGCAAAAAAGAACCAAAAAAGCATTGGGGGTTGCGATTCCCCCCAAACCCCCACAAACGCTTTATTGTAAAGATACGGGTTTAGGGGGGTTGTTCCATTTTGTGGGATAATTCCTGAGTCATACTGCGTGGACATTAATGAAAAGTATAATTATGCGCGTTGCGCGCGGGTCATAAAAATGCGAACTTTGTTCACGTTCTTTGCTTTTTGCGTGCTTCCATGAATTTTTGAATATCATTTTGGTCGTTACTTCCCATTTGAACCTCCTGATTATTCGGATACTTTATCACATTTAATATTGAAAATCAATTGGTGTGAATTGAAACACCCTTTTTTATGTGGGTGAATAGAATAATTCATATACATATAAAAAGGAGAATATAATAAATGGCCAGAATTTATCTTGCCCCGTCTTTGCAGCCGTGGAATCAATCTGTGTTGGGGGTGTCCGAGCAATTTTTGATGAATTTGATTGCGGATGCATGTGAACCGTTGCTTAGGTTGAATGGAATTTCATTTCAACGTAATCGGATTGGAATGACACTGTCCCAGTACATAGCCGAAGCCAATGCAGGCGCGTTTGACATCTATGTTGCGATTCATTCAAACGCGGCACCAGTTGCAGGCACAGCACGGGGTAGTAGGCATTATTTCTTTGCAACCAGTACCGAGGGGCAGAGATTGGCAGAGAACATGGTTACCGAGTTTAAGAAGATTTATCATGATCCAAGCCGGGTTGTAACCGTACCGAACACGACGCTGTTAGAGTTAAGAGCCACCAAAATGCCAGCAGTTTCTGTAGAAACTGCATTTCACGATAACCCAATTGATGCGGAATGGATTCGCGATAATATCCAAAACATTGCACAGGCAATTGTACGGGGTATTGTTACATATTTTGGGCGTCATTATATCGAGCCATGTACACATGGAACAACCAGTGCAATGATGCATAAATGCACACGATTCAGATGGGCACGTGTATGTACGGGAGGGGCCGGATTAAATATCCGTAATGGTCCGGATGGTGATGTTATTTTTTCTGTGCCTGATCGTACACAGTTGATTATAATTGGTCCAACCAGAAATGGATGGGTACCGGTTAGATTTAACATGCGTGAAGGTTTTGCAAGTGCCCAGTTCATTTGTATCTGTAACGAGGACGATGCAATAAGACCCGAACCACCTATTGGTATAATTCCGCCAATTGTTACACCAGTGCCGCCTATTGCACCAATTCCACCAGTAATGCCCCCGATCGGTACGTTCCCGCCAATTACCCCGCCTATTGGTATAATTCCTCCGTTGCCACCTGTACCACCTCCACCGCTGTATGTTTGTGGACCGACACCAACAATGGCATGTATGGGTGTTGTGCGAACCCAAAGCGGAAATTTGAACATGCGTAATATGCCATCTATGAATGGGGTGATTATTGACAAGATCCCGAATGGGTCAAGAATACTGTTGCTAGGCGAGGAAGGGAATTGGTGGTATGTGTTCTTTAACCACAAGTTTGGTTGGGTAAGTAAGGACTTTGTTGAACAGGAAAGACGTGTCTAATTTATTTTTGCATAATTGAATATTATTTCGAATAGTGCACAAGATATATACAGCTCCGCGGAACGGCACCCAGATCTTGGGTTTGCCTTCCGCGGAGTTTTTGTTTGGGTACTAAATTGGACGCATGTTATAATAATGTGATGGATGAGCAGATAAAAGACCTTAGACTACCTTATAAAAAACATGTGATACTTTTTTGTATATTGGCTTTTGTGGTATGGCCGATAATTTCAATTTTTGTCATATTGTTTGAGCAAAGCAACTCATTGGCAACCAATGTTGCGGTGACAGTTTCACTCCAACTTGTGTTTTCAATGATTGGATTATTTTTCACATTGTTCCAAGTGAATTGGAAAGTTGAAATTTTTTCTAGCGAGTTTATTTACACAAATCTATTCAGGAAGAAAGGAAAATATAATTTTGCAGAAATTAAAGTTAAAATGCGTAATGGAAGTTATAGAATATACAAAGGCGATAAAAGAGTATTATTGATTTCTTTTCTTGTAGAAAATCATGAATTGTTTAGTAATGCTGTTAAAGAATATAGCAAAAAAGCAAAAAACTAATTGACTATTTATTTTAGCATATACGAATAAAATGTTACAAAATGCACATCATAAAGTAGACACCGCAAGCCGCACGGGAATCTTCCCCTCTACGGTTTGCGGTGTTTTTTGAAGTTGACTGGAGATATGTGTTTTACATTTGTGGATATGTGATACACTAGTTTATGAATTTCTGGGATTACGCGATTTGGAGTGCGCTGGTTCAATTTGGTGCAATCTGTATGTTTATAATTTTCGCAAATATCCTGCGCAGAAAGATTCCTTTTTTACGGCGTAGTTTGTTGCCAACCGCAGTTATTGCGGGATTTATGGCGTTAATATTTCGTTCGATAGGTTGGCTGGATTTTATTAGTATAGGGTTCTTGGATGGTATAACGTTCCATGCTCTTGCGCTTGGATTTATTGCTTTGTCCCTTAAGCGAAGGTATACGGAAAAGAATGACCAGTTGCATAAAAAAAATAGAATGAGTGAGGGATTGAATTCTGGCGCCACAATTGTTGGAACGTATCTTGTTCAAGGTATTGTTGGATTGACGGTTACTATTTTGTTCGCATGGACAATTTTGAGCTGGTTATTTCCGGGGAGTGGTCTGTTGCTTGCAATCGCATTTGGCCAAGGTCCGGGTCAGGCCAATAACTTTGGTCGTATATACGAGGAATTGGGTTTTAGCGGTGGACAGTCATTTGCATTGTCTTTGGCATCTATTGGGTTCTTGGTAGGTTCTATTGTTACTGTCATTTACATAAATATTCTAAGGAAAAAGGGTAAAATTTCGGTAGAAGAAATACAAAAGAGATCCAAAGAAAGTATGGATGATGAACATGCGGACGAAATGCCATTATCCGAGCCGGTAGACAGAATGACAATGAATATTGCCGTTATTATGTTTATCTTTATGATTTCGGCGGGGTTTTTGTTTGGTTTTGACAGATTATTTATCGCCAGTGGACTATTCGGGGATTTCGGGGTAGAAACCTTGCGCCCGATGATGTTTGGGTTTAACTTTATATTTGCGATGTTATTTGCCTTTGGTTATAAGAGAATTTTTGTTGCATTAAGGAAACGTAATATTATTAAGTATGAATATACCAGTAATCTTTTGCTTGGGCTTATTGGTGGTTCGTTGTTTGACTTTATGATTATTGCGGGTATTTTATTAATTGACATTAATGTGGTGGGTCAGTTAATTGTCCCAATTATTATATTGATGATTGTTGGGTCTGTTGCGACATTCATATATTTAAAAATAGTTACAAAGTACAACTTTCACGGATATCAAAACGAGCAGTTCGTAGGGTTCTTTGCACATTTGACAGGGCAGATAAGTACAGGTATTGCAATGATCCGTGTGGTGGATCCGAATTTCAAAACGCGGGCGAGTGATAACCTTGTACTTGGTTCGGGGTTTGCGATTTTGCTTGGCTTTCCTATGATGTTTATGATGGGTTTGGCACCAAGTCATCCATTGTTGACACTGGGTATTTTGGTGTTGTTGTTTATTGGGATAAATCTTATATTGTTCAGAAGTATAATATTCAAGCGAAAAAAGAGGAAAGACGAGAAAAATATTTCAATCGCGAACGAGGTTGAAGAATTGCCTGTGGTAGATAATTAAGTTTTACTGTGCCGTGAATCCAATTTTACGTAGCATCTTAGTAACCAACTTTGGATCTATTCCTATTACGTTGTTTTTGTGGGTGGGTTTTATTATGACGTATGGGCCAATTGCTCCGCTGGTTCGATAACCTGCGCAGTTTAGGGTATGATCTTCGTTGCAAATAGTTTGGATAATTTCCTCGGGCAGGTTTTTGATTTTGACCTTGGATTTTTTAACTTTTGTCAGGATTTTTCCGTTGTAATAAACCGCATAACCTACGTAAGCGTAATTTGTTTTGCCGCTTAGAAACTCGTGCTGTTCGCGGCATTTTTCTTTTGTAAGGGGTTTTTCTAAAATGCGTCCGTGACAGAAAGCACTGGAATCAACTGTTATGACTGCTCCATTCTTTATTTTGCCTATGAATGGTTGTAATTTTGCAAGAGCCATTTGTTTCGCGTATTGCGTCTCTTGTCGGCTGTTAACATTTTCGTGGGGGTGGTCGTGGTTAATTTCAGTATCATCGACGGTACTTATGATTTTAGTAATTTTGTAACCAGCTTGTTCCATGATCTGGCCACGGTAACGAGAGGCGCTGGCAAGAATTAATGTTGGCTCTGGGAATTTAATTATTTCGCCGTTATTGAAACGTTCTTGTAAATTCATTGTTTCCCAGTTTAACATCTTTAATTTAAATTGTCATACTATAGAAATTATGTTATACCAAATAAATAAAAGGGGGCAACTATGACCGGGGATGTTGAACAGGATGCAATTATAAAATTTTTTACCGAGATGGGACATGACAGACCATTTATTTCCATGGGCAGAATTAGCCGAATCGGGAGTATGAACGTGTTGTGGAGTACAAATCGGATTTCACGGATTGGAAACTTTCGCGTGGATTATTCCATGAATCGTATAAGCAGAATTGGTAATTGGCGCGTGAATTGGAGTGGAAACAGGATTACAAGCATCTCTGTGGGGGATGTTCGTGTTTGAAAACAATATGCACATTTTGTTTTCTATTATGATATATTAAGGTTAGTTTAAAATGGGAAAAGGCTACATAAATAATCAAATGAAAAACCTCGAGGTCGTCAAAAAGGTGGCGATAGTTTCTTTGTCTGCAAATATTGCGTTAACCATTCTAAAGGCGCTGTTTGCACTTTTGTATATGAACTTTGCAATGTTGTCAGATGCTGCGCATTCGTTTGTGGATTCATTGGCGACGGCGATGGTTGTTGTTGCGGCATTTGTATCCAAACCAGACAGAGACAGACAACATAATTATGGTCGTGAAAAGCGCGAATCTTTGATTGTTTTATTCTTGTCTGTTTTCATGTTTGCCACAGCCGTTTTATTGGTTGTTCAAGGTATCCGTGGTCTTTTCAATGTCCAGTATTCGTCGTTAAGTTTGGGGTTGATTATTGTTGCCGTTGTATCTATTTTAGCGAAAGAGGCGCTGTATCAATATACAAACAGATATGCAAAGAAAACAGGTTCGGCGGTGCTGCGTGCGGACGCGTGGGGTCACAGAACAGATGGTCTGTCTTCGATTGCCGTATTGATTGGATTTGTTGCAAGTATCTTTACTAGAAATGATGTTGTGGAAAGTATTGCGGTCATAGTTGTTGCATTATTTATTTTGAATGTCGGTTATAAAATTCTAAGAAGGTCGATAAGACAGTTGGATGACAGTGCAGCAAGTGAAGACCAAGTTCAAAAGATTGTAAGTACGGTTTTTGCTGTGGACGGGGTGAAAGACATAGATAAAATACATACACGCGTTTTTGGAAATGCAATATATGCGGATTTAGAAATCAGTGTGGATCCGGATTTGACAGTGGCGGAATCGCATGAGATTGTGCAAGAAGTGCACGACGAAATGGAGGCAATCGAAGAATTTGCGATAAAACACACCACCGTGGAAATTAATCCTTATGAAGGAAAAAGTAAAGATGGAAAATAAAGCCAAGGGTGCTTTGGGCGAGGCAATTGCGATTACACATCTTAGAAACAATGGATACAAAATTTTAGAAACAAATTACCGATGTAAATTGGGTGAAATTGATATAATTGCCGGGAAAGGTGAAACGTATCACTTTGTTGAGGTGAAGTACAGAATAACCAATAAATACGGAACAGGCAGAGAAGCGGTGCATTATCACAAACAACAAACAATACACAAAGTGGCGCAGACCTATTTGATCAATAAAGGGTTATATGCAAAAGTTCATATGAGTTTTGATGTGATTGAAATAAGTGGGCATGTTCCAAATCATACGTTAGAGCATTTGATTGCATGTTTTTAAATTAAGTACGGGAATTATCCTTCTTCTTTCTCTGCAACTTCTTTTGTTGCGTGGACTGTACCCCATGGGTGGTGTGGTGGTGCGTAAATTGTGTATAGTTTTAGCGGTGTGCGTCCTGTGTTCACAACATTGTGCCATGTACCCGCCGGAACGAAAATTGCCCAGTCTTTGAAAACATGTTGTTGGTAATAAAGATTGTTACGTGCGTTACCCATCTGGACGATGCCCTGACCCTCTTCGATCCTTAGAAATTGGTCGGTGTCTGGATGAACCTCTAGTCCTATGTCGTCGTGTGGGTTGATGCTCATCAGTGTGGATTGCAAATATTTTCCCGTCCAAAGGGCGGTACGATATGTATCATTATGTGTTGTAGCCTGGTCAATGTTGGTGGCGTATGGGCGTGGACCTTGGTCAGAAATTGGTGGGTTTGGTTGGTTGTGCATGTTAAAAACTCCTTTTATGATTCTGTATGTTTAAACTTATGAAATCAAGATTATATGTGTGAGTCGTCGTAAAAGGTCGGAATTAGTCGGCTGTTTTTGATTGTGTATCATAGTCAAAGTTTGTTAACTTTCATTTATGTTTGAATCGACAAATTTTTTAAGTAATCAACAAAAACTTACAGAATTCGTGGAATAGCAAAATGTTATACAGAATAAATGGGGGTGCAATTTGACAAGAATTTTAATTGCAGAAAGCAATTTCGAGGAAAAGTTGAAACTAGAGGCTATGTTTAAGGACGATGCCAGGTTCGAGGTTGTCGCTGCAACAGATGATGGTGAAGATGCATTGGAAAAGTTAAAGGAAACAAAACCCTGTGTTGTGGTTTGTAACTTTGCCATGAAAAAGATGTGTGGTATTTCATTTTGTGAATTTGTAAAGGAAAACGCACCCGAGATTAGCGTTATAATGTTTTCCAGTGCCTTTTCTGATAAAGCGATAAAACGTATGGTGGACGTTGGTGTGGATCACTATATGATTAAACCGTTTGAAGCCAATTCTTTGAAAAAGCAGATTTTATTTTTAAAGGGTGAGGTCGAGCCCAAAACAAAAGCAGCCAAAGTTATGAAAGAATTCCCGCCAATTTCCAATAAAAAATTGGATGATAAACTATCCAAGTTGTTTATTGAAATCGGTATCCCCGCACATATCAAGGGATACTCATACCTGCGCGAGGGTGTAAAATTAATTGTAAGTGATAATTCCATGATTAACGCAATTACAAAGCAACTTTATCCAACGATTGCAAGGATTTTTAACACAACCAGTAGCAAAGTGGAGCGTGCAATACGTCATGCAATCGAAGTGGGTTGGAATCGCGGCAGATTGCACAAGATTAACGAGATTTTTAATGTATCGGCGTTTTCCCAAAATGACAAACCAACTAATGGAGAGTTCATTGGCTTTATCGCGGACAAGTTATTGTTAGAGGGATATGGGGATGCAAGTTAAAGTATATTCCATAATTTACGTGATAGTATAATAACGGATGAGAATTATTGATCGTGCATTTTTTAAACGCAATGTAGTTATATTGGCGCAAGAATTGCTTGGCAAGGTTTTGTGTAGGAAACTGGCGGACGGGCAAGTCTTGCGTATACGGATAACAGAAACAGAGGCGTATGGTGGGGCGGATGATTCTGCCTCGCATGCTTCGCATGGGATGACAAAACGTAATGCACCGATGTTTGGGCGTGGTGGTACGATTTACGTCTATCTTTGTTATGGTATTCATGAAATTTTAAATATCATAAGTGGGGAAGTGGGTGATCCTCAGGGAGTTATGATTCGTGGGGTAGATAATTTGTTTGGGCCAGGAAAGGTGACAAAAGCGCTTTGTGTAACGCGAGAACTTTGTAATCATGACATAACAAACTCGCAAGATATTTGGCTAGAGGATGATGGATTTAAATTAAATGGAGTGCAAGAATTAAAGCGTGTTGGGATAGGCTATGCGTCAACGGAAGATCAAGATAGATTATGGCGGTTTCGGATAATTTTTTAGGTTTGTAATGTTTTTATTTGGGCAATAACTTCTTTATTAAAAAGGGGGAGTTTATGATTGCGATTAAAAACTTGCAAAATTTAAGCGAGTTACTGGTTCAGGAGGAATTGTTGCAGGCAATTGCCACACATTATACCGACATGGTAAAGGATAAGGAGATTACAGCATTGTTAAAGGACATAATCAAAACCAGCCAGAAAAATCATGCGGATGTTTTAGAATATTTGAAGAGTCATGTTGGGATAAAAGCGTAAGGGAAGGGGGAATTTAAAATATGAAAGCATTAAATGATAAACTTATGTTGACGGATATATTGGCGCATTTGCGCGATTTAATGAAGCAAAGCGGAATGGCAATAACACATTCCAATTGCCCGAATATGCGTGCCTTGGTAACAAAAACCAGTGGCAGAACGACAGAACATCAGTTCCAGGTCTTTTTGTATATGAACGGACATGGAATGTATCCAATTCAAAATGTGGGGGATACGGAATTGAAAGCGATTATTCAGACACATTCTAAGTGACTTGGGGTATTTCGTTATTGTATTTTGTCCACTATTGCGGTTTGCGTGAAATTTTCATTTGATTTATTATATTTTATGCTTGTTGTTCTGTGTTGGCGTGATATGATTATGCAATGGAAAAAGTGTACATCGTCACGGGTGGGACGGGATTCGTTGGAAATAATCTTGTGAAAGAATTGGAGTCCCGCGGTGAAAATGTGGTTGTGTTGGCGCAATCAAGGGAGAAAGCAGAAAAGGCGCTGGTAGGCTCTGGTGCAAAGATTATATTTGGCAGTATCATGAACGTCTCTGATTTAGAGGCGTTGTTTGAAATTCATAGTTCGGCGCAATATATATTTATTCACACGGCGTCCGTTGTGTATCTTGGACGAAATAAGCAGAGATTGGCAAATATGTATGAAACAAATATTCAAGGAACCCAGAACGTTGTTGATGTGTGTATACGCCATGGGGCACGCTTGGTATATGTCAGTTCGGTTCATGCAATCCCAGAAACACCGAAACGCGGTGTAATTGTCGAGGTCAACAATTTCAATCCGAAAAAGGTTGTGGGGAATTATGCCAAGTCTAAAGCGGAGGCTAGTCAAATGGTGCTGGATGCTGTGCGCGAGCGTGAGTTGGATGCAGTGTTAGTGCATCCGAGTGGAATTGTGGGTCCAAATGATTACAGCGACACACATCTTACCCAAATGGTAGAGGATTATCAAAATGGAAGGATTCCAGCCAGTGTTAAAGGCGGGTATGATTTTGTGGACGTGCGTGATGTTATGCAAGGAACTTTGGCAGTGGCAGAGCGTGGTGTGCGAGGTGAGGGATATCTGTTGACAGGTGAATATAGTACCGTTCGGAATATGTTGGATACATTGTGTGAACTGGGTGCGGGGAGGCGGGTTCGTATGCGAATGCCGTTATGGGTTGCAAAGGTTGGGCTGCCGTTTTTAACGATGTATTTCAAGGTGAGAAAACGCAGGCCGTTGTATAGTCGATATTCGTTATACACGTTGGGTAGTAATAGTAACTTTTCCAATGCAAAGGCAAAAGAACAACTGGGATATACGACGAGACCGTTGAAAGAAAGTTTACAAGACATGGTGAGAGGAACAAATGAATAAGATATTTTGTTATACAGGAACGGGGAATAGTTATGCGGCGAGCAAGCAACTGGCGCTCGAAATTAATGCCGAGGTTGTGCATATAACGCAGGAATTGGTGGAAAGTCGATTAGAGGTTGTATGTGATGTTTGTGTAATTGTTTTTCCGGTGTATGCGTATGGAATGCCAAAAACTGTTAAAAGATTTATTAAAGCGACAAGATTTAGCGTGGAATATTTTGCGGTTTTGGTGACCCAAGGGTCGATGCATGGCGGGGCGTTAGCGGAAGCGATACGGTTGCTTAGACGACGAAAACAAAGGGTTGCATATACAGATGGAATAAAGTCGGTAGAAAACTTTGTACATATGTTTAAGTTGCCACAAGAAGAGCAAATTAAAATAATTTGTGAAACACAAAGACAGAAAGTGGCACAAGTAACGCAGGACGTAAAAGATAGAAAGCGTAACAGAAGAATATTGTTCAGACCAGGTTCCAGTTTCGTTAGTTGGGTATTTAGGTGTGCCACGAAAATTTTTGCAAAGCGATACAAATTAACCCAGGACTGTACGGGTTGTGAAATTTGTTATCGTGTTTGTCCTCCACGTGCAATACAAATGGTTAGGGTCGAGGGCGAGGGTGATGATATACTGAGGCGACCGTGCGTGATTCCTAAGCGATGTGATTTTTGTCAGGCGTGTATGCAACTGTGTCCACATAAGGCGATTTGGTTTGGTAAGGTAACACCATCGTCGCGTAGATATTGTCACGAAGATGTGAAAATAAAGGAACTGCTAAAGAGACCTAGCGTCGAACAATAAAAGGAAATTATGTTTAATTTTGATGTGCCACTTTGGCAATGGATTGTAAGTCAAATTTTGGCATCAATTGCACTGATTTCCATTATATATGCATTTCAATCAAAAACAAAGGCACGTACCATGTTCTTTGTTGCGGTGTTTAATTTTTTGATGACGTTTTCTGTGATGCTGCTCTCAAATTGGGTCTTGGTTGGTATTTATTCTGTTGCGGTATTTCGTGATTTGGTATTTTTGTGGCGTGAAAAGAAATATCCAAAAAACACGGCACTTTCATATGTGACGCTGGTTGTATTTCTTGGGGCATCCAGCATTATTGGATTCTTTACATGGGATTGGTGGTTTGATACCTTTATTATAGTTCTTGGGTTATTTGTTATTTTTGGGTCATGGGCGAAGGGTGTACATTTAATAAGAATCAGCCGTTTTGTGTTTTGCATTATTACAATTATTAATCATATAATTTTCTTGAATATAATTGGTGTAGGGATAGAGGTTTTTGTAATTGTATCAATAACGGTGTTTTATATACGATTTATCAAGAAGAAAGCCAAAAACAATCTAAATGACGAGTTGCAGCACAGCAATCAAGATGAGCAGCAATCCACCAATGAAACCTATGTTGAATCTTGATTTGTTTGCAACGGTTTTTCCGATAATTTGCCCAAACTTGAAAAGAACTATGTCAGTTACAAGGGAAATCGAAATTATAGCAATGATAAAGTAAATATTAATCGTTTCCAATGCAATTGCAAACGCAATACCTGTACCATCAATGGCAAGAATCAGAGCCAGCAAAACTGCTTCCTTGATGGAAATTTGTTTTGATTGGAATTCTTTGTTTCTGTTTGCAAACCAGGATGCCAGTTTGAATAATCCGATCAGCATAAAAAGGGTGAAACTGGCCCACATGGTTATATTTGGATTCAAGAATGAACGTGTATAGTATCCAAATATCAGGGCCCCGCCTATTAGAATACTGCCTATCGTGGAGATGATTAACAGATGTAAAAGTGGAACACTTTTTTTCTGTGCCCCATATGCGAGTCCAATGCCGAAAACATCAAAAGAAACTACGATAATTAAAATGAAGGCTGACAAAAAGATGTCCAGTAGTGACATTTATGTAGAACCTCCTTCATTTGAATTTAATTTTTGTAAATTATCTGAATCTGTCTGGAAATTGGGCAATTGTGCTTTGTGCGAAATAGTCCGCCATTTTTTGAGCCTCGGCTTGGATTTGGTCGAATACTTGGATGCTTTGGTCGTAATCGCCTTTCAAATAACTGGAAACCTCTAACAACGTTAGCCTTAGGTGCTCGTACATCATTTCTTTTACGGTTTCGTAACGCATGTGCGGATTGACACTGGAAAGTGTTTTTGCGATATCATCTGCGTTTGCGTACCATTGTTTTGTTAATTCCTCGACACGTGCCATATCGCCGGATTTTGCGGCGGTCATTATGTCTCCACCTAGTTTAAGGTGTTGGGTGAATAGTTCTTCGATTCTTTTAACCGTTCTGTCTCCGTAAAAATCAGAAAAAAGATTGCCCATTTCGATTGGGTTTTTCAATAGTTTATTGACACTGGACTGTGTGCTTGGTAATCCGTTTAGGATTGCGATCATGACTTCGCGTGTCCACCATACGTGGCGTGACCACACATTACGCCAATCACCCATTAATTCTGCTTGTCTTATGTAACCCGCCATTCGTTGGCGTATAAGATTAGATATCATTAAAATTCCCCCTTCTTCCTTATACGAAAAGAGGGGGGAATATGTGATTTTTAAGTGTACATCCGCAACTGCGACCTATCACCTCGGAGCCCATAGAAAACAAGGGGTCTCCTTGGCACGGTCTAAGGTTGCGGATGTACACTTAAAAATCACATCGCAAGTGGTGAGGTGCCTGTGGTGATACAAGCGAAGATTCTTGGTTTGATTTTAAATCTGTGGTTGCGTATTTACGATTGTTGCGAATTTCTTGGCGTCAAGGCTGGCGCCGCCGACAAGGACGCCATCTACGTTGGGGATGGACATGATTTCTTGGGCGTTTTGGTCGGTGACGCTGCCACCGTATAGAACGGAAATTCTGTCTCCTGACCCGCCTTTTTCTGCGTTGCCAAAATGAAACTGCAATCTATCACGGATAAATTGATGGGTTTCGCTGATTTGCTCTAATGTTGCGACTTTGCCGGTTCCGATTGCCCATACTGGTTCATAGGCGACAATTGGTGTAATTGTTTCACTGGAAAAGGAATTGAAAGCGATGCTTAGTTGTTTTGTTAAAACCTCGTTGGTTTGTCCAGATTCACGTTCTTCAAGGGTTTCACCTATGCACACAACAGGGATTAATTCATGTAAAAGACATTGTAAATTTTTTTTATTAACTGTTTCACATGTCTCACCGAATATTATGCGGCGTTCGCTGTGGCCGATTAATACGTATTTAACGCCTGCGTCTTTTAGTTGTGTGGCGGAGATTTCGCCTGTGAATGCGCCCTTTTCGGCTTGGTGCATGTTTTGGGCGCCAAGGTGGAATCCTTTGTCTTTGGTAAGGTGTAACAGGGTAAACGGCGGACAGATTATTACCGTATTAGAATTTTTATTTAATGATGCGAATTCGGTAAAGAATTCTTTTGCCGAGTCACCGGTTTTGTTCATTTTCCAATTTGCGATTATTATTTTCATAAATCAATTATAGCATTGACTATTTACAAATCATACAAAAATATGGTAAATTATCTCATGTTAAAGAGAGTAGAATGTAGCAAAGTACGTCGAGATGACGTGTTAGATCAAAGAAATTCGATTTTCAGAAGTTATGCAGCGGATGCGATGTATCCAGCGTTATCACGTGCTGTTGCGCGGCCTGTTGGGTTTTCTCATGATATGTCTTGGATGGAAAGTCCAACCGACGACGTTGAATTAACTTACAAAAAATGTATGGTATGTCCGTCATTTTTGGGCAAGCATTTTAATATTGGAAATAAAGCAAAGTGTGAGATTTTAAATAGTAAGAAACAACCAGAAGTGGAAGTCGAAGCCAGCCCAGAGTAACGTTTAACGTTCTATGAATGTTGCGCAGCCTGCGTCGTCTTCGTCGTCTATTACAGTGATTCCATTGGCGTAACATTTGCTTTGGCGATTAAATAAACAATGCTTTGCACGGCAGGAAAGCGGAACGTTGCGTGTATTTTTTGCAACCAGTTCTTCGGATATTTCGAACAGGTTTCCGTTTTTGATAATTAAACTCTTTTTCAGTTCGTCGGGACTGTATGTTTCACAATCTGCGTAACCGCCTACCATTATGGATTCTGCGCTGCAACTGGCACCTGTGTTGTATGCACAGTCTGTTTTTTTGCATCTAATTTCCATTACGAACTCCTTGTTTAGTTATTTGCCTTATATGCGTATTTATTGTATTATTGAACAAGGAGGTTTAACTTATGCAAGTATATTTATTAAAAGACGTGCCTGGTAAAGGTAAGGCGGGCGAAGTTATCAATGTGAATGATGGGTATGGAAAGAATTATCTTGTAAAAAATAAATTGGGGATTGTGGCGGATGATGCGGTAATTGCAAAGGTAAAAGCCAAGGCGCAAAGTGACGCATTTCACACCGAACAAGACAAAGCAAGAATTCGTGATATTATTAAAAAACTGGAAGACGTTGTTGTAGTGTTAACTGTGAAAGTGGGAGAAGGGGGAAAGATGTTTGGGTCGGTAACATCGACCGAGATTGCACGGGGGCTTGTCGAAAAAGGGTTTGAAATTGAGAAACGTGATATTGTCATGCCAGAGGCAATAAAGATGGTTGGGGAATATAAAATAAAAGTAAAGTTTAATTATGGTTTGGAAGGTAACTTTAAATTGAAGGTAGAGGGATAAATAGATTACTAATGTGGGGGTTGAGATGCAGACAATGACCGTAGAAAAAAAACTTGAGGAATTGAACGAGGATTCGTTATTTATTCTTGTGTTAATTCCAAAACTTGTTGGATTTTCGTGCGCAAATCCGTACGAGAAAGAAATATGTGGGCGCAGCATGGAAACATGGCTGGATAATACTTTGTTTGGGTACAGATATCGCAAAGTGGATGTGCGTGAAAACGATGACATAGTTTCTTTGGTTAAGAAATATTCTGGCGAGTATCAATACACAATGGTTGTTTATGCGGATATGCCGCTGCTTACAAAAGAAACAATTGAACAAGCATATGGTATGGTATCTGCATTTGGGCACAAAGCGGTACGTATGCCGCGTGGATGGATCTTTGACACGGAATATGTTCGTGGTGGCGGCAAGATTGAAATTGTAGAGTTGCCAGAATTGGATGAGGATGATTTTGTCGCGGTTTATAATTATTCACAACTTGCGCGGGCAATAAAAATTACACGTGCACGAATTAATACCTTGCATGCGGAAAATGGTGTATTAATCAATGACCCCGATACGGTTCATATCGATGCAGATGTTCAGATTGAACGTGATGTAATTATCGAGGACAATGTACGTTTAGAAGGCCGCACAGTAATTAAACAAGGCACACGAATAGGTCGTGGATGTACAATAATTTCCAGCACAATTAATGCAAGTCAACTTCATGGTGCCAAGGTAGAAAGCGGCAGCGTAGTAGGTCCGTATGCGCATCTTAGGATTGGTACCCATATAGGAGAGAATTGCCGCATTGGAAATTTCGTAGAAATTAAGAATTCGACCATTGGAAATGGAACCAAGATTTCGCATCTTTCGTATGTGGGGGATGCAATTGTTGGACGGGATTGTAATATTGGTTGTGGTGTGGTGTTTTGTAACTATGACGGCGAGAAAAAGAATCAAACCATTGTGGGGGACGAGGTCTTTATTGGAAGTAACTCGAACCTTGTTGCTCCTATCATTGTGGAAAATAGGGCGTTCATTGCGGCAGGCAGTACAATTACCGCCAGTGTTCCGCCGAACGCACTTGCTATTGCAAGGGCAAGGCAGGAAAATAAACTTGGGTGGCGTGAGGGTGTTTCGACAGAGTCGGAAGCCAAAGCCGCACCAAAGACCGTAATAGCACCAGTTAAAACCGAAGAAGTGGCCGAGCAGGTTATTGTTGAGAAAATTAATGTGGTGAAAGAGGTTGTGGATCTGGACAAAATTATTGAAGCCAGTTATCATGCCGAGGTGGAAGAATCTGTGGCAGAAGAACCAGAGCCTGAGGTCGAATTTGGCAAGGTTGAAGTTAAAGAGAGTTTAATAATGCAAGAGGCCCGACGTGCAAGGGGGCAGACTATGGTGCCGATTGTGGAGGAAGATGACGAAGAGGAAGAGATTGAAGAAGAACTTGCTTTGGTTATAGAAGATAAAAAAGAAGAGATAGCCGAAGAGGAAATTCAAGAAGAAACAGAAGACGAAGAAATCGAGGAAGAAATTGAAGCGGATGAGGAAATAGAAGTTGAGATAGAAGAATCTGTTGTTGTAAAAATGCCGGAACCAGTTATCGAGAAGAGTCAGATTGTCGAAGAAGTAGAAGAAGATGATGAAATAGACGAGGAAGTTGAGGCAGAGATTGAAGAGATAGAGGAACAGGAAGAAGATGAGGAAGAAATCATCGTCGAAAAAATAGTAGAAGTTAAATACGAACGGAAATCTAAAATCAGAGAATCGGAGCCAGTGGCGCAGGAGTTGGAAGAGGAGTCTGTTTCTGTTGTAGAAGAAAAAATAAAAGAAGTTAAAGAAAAAGAGCAGATAGAAGAAAAGGTCGAAGAAAAAAAGCAAGAGGATTCCGAGGAAAAGACGGAAGAGGCAGAGGAAGAGTCTGAAGAAGAGGAATCAGAGGAAGATGAAGAACAAGATGGTGAAGATGACATATACGACGAAGAAGATGAATATGAAGAAGACGAGGAAGAAGAGAAGTTCAAACCATCTACCGATGGAAGTGGATATGACTGGGACAATCCTGATGAAGATTTAGAAGAATTTTATCAGGGGAGAGAGTAGTTTTTATTTGCCAAAATTCCGCCAATACAAAATTTTTCATACTTTAAAACCGAGAACTTTTGTAAATACAATGTCATTTATCTATGAGGTTTAAGAGGGCCCCTCATAGATAAATGACATTTTTGAATGATAAAAGTTCCGCACCGATAAAATATTCAAAATTATTATTGGCGGAATTTTAACAATATCATGGCTTTTTACCGAATTGAGTTAATTTTTCTTTTGACGATTTATTTTGTGGGCATCTGTTCCCACTGGTTAAATTCAAAACATAAAAGCCACGTACACGTCATCGCGAGCCCGAAGGGCGTGGCGATTCAGTGATGTTATTTAGTCTTGGATGTTCATTGCAATAACCAAGTATAAATAATTATACTGGATTGCTTCGCTTCGCTCGCAATGACGTGTTTGGAAGAGTTTCTGTTGAGTTACTTTGTATTTGTGTCTGCAATGGTATGTGTATTATTGATGATACTCATGCTTGCTATTCTCGCTGGGTCTCTCCGCTTCGCTTCGTTTTACCCGACTTTGGTCTGGATGACTAGGCTCTGTTTCTGGATACTTGTTGTTTAATACAGTTTGACAAGGTGTGTTTGGCGTGATTAAATACCTATGTATGAGATACAGGGTTTTGAAAAAGCAAAATAGCAGTGCATGGTGTATCGTGTGCGGGACAAAAAATGATTCCAGTTTCAAAGCACGTTTTTATGAATGTGAAAAAGAAGATGGTTCACAGGTTCTGTTAACGATTTTTTCACCAAAAGATATTCATCAAAGTTATCCGGGTCGAATGCATGGTGGGATGAGTGCGGCGATGCTGGACGAGTCTGTTGGGCGTGCGGTTTGTATTGAACGGCCAGGTACATGGGGTGTTACGTTTGATTTGGCGGTAAAGTATCGAAAGCCGGTTCCGTTGGACCAGGATCTTTATTGCGAGACCGTGACAACCAAAATAACCTCGCGCGGGTTCGAGGGCGAGGGCAAATTATTTACAAAAGATGGAACGGTATGCGTGACTGCAGTTGGAAAGTATTTGATTCTGGACCCAACAAAGATTAGTTCAGAGGGGATTAGTGAAGAAAACTGGTTCTATGTGGACGAGGATTTGCCAGAATTTATAGATATTTGTTGATTATTTTGTGGCTTGGGTGTAAAATGTTTCTTAGTTAAATTTTTGGAGGTTAAGATGACGGCAGGAGATTTCAGAGCAGGAAGTATCTTTAAGATGGAAGGTAACTTTTACCAGGTGGTGGATGCGCAGCGTATTCAACAACCGCGGATGGTTGCATTTGTGCGTGCGACGATTCGTAACATGGAAACAGGTGGAACACAAGAAAAGCGTTTTAATACAGGGGATCATTTTCCGGATGTAGATTTGACACGTAGAGATATGCAGTTTTTGTATAACGAGGAAAAGGTGTACCATTTTATGGATGCCGAGACATTTGAACAAATTGCGGTGGACGAGGCTATGGTTCGTGATGCGATACAATACAACACAGACGGTGTTTTGTTTTCCTTTACGTATGCAGATGGAAAGATAATAGGGGTAAGTGCTCCAACTTTCGTGGTTATGACAGTTGCGTCTGCACCGCCAAGTGTTGCGGGGGATACTGCACGTTCCGCGCTAAAGAATGCCGAGTTAGAAAGTGGAATCACAATAAAAGTTCCAATGTTTGTTAATACAGGTGACAAGGTTAAGGTAGATACAAGAACAGGAATATATGTAGAAAGGGCGTAATGAAATTAAAGACGATATTTACCGATTTAGATGAAACATTGTTGAATAGCGAAAAGATAATTTCAGACAGAACATTAAAGGCAATTAAAAAGGCGCAAGCACAAGGGTATGGAATTGTCCCTTGCACAGGTGCGCCTTTTAGTGTTCAATTTCCGCGGTGTGAGGTCGCGGGAGTTGATTATATAATTTCATCAAATGGGGCGTTTATTTATGATGTTAAGAGCGACAAGGTTGTGTATGAAAGTGTACTGGATACAAGTTTAGTTAAAAAATTTATTGAAATGGCAATGCCGTATTGTGATGATTTTTTGTTTCATCTAAGTAACAAAACACATATAAGGTTATCGAAAATAACAGGACCTTTATCTGATTTTTTGGGGGCGAATAAAATTACTCAGATTGAACCCCGTGGTTCGATAGAAGCAATGACAGAATTCAGTGAACCGTTACAAAAATTTGCAGACGAGAATGGTTTGCGGATTGCAAATAAATCTTTGATTTTGTCAGATAAGTCGGTTGTGTGGAAATTACCATATACGGGTTATGATATTGTGAATGGAACGGTATCCAAGGGGAGTGGTTTAAGGAGACTTTGTGAAATTTTAGGCATTGATATGGCGGATACAGTTGCGATTGGGGATGGAATGAATGATGTGTTGATGTTTAAAGAGGTTGGCTTCAAGGTTGCGATGGGAAATGCATTGGAACAGCTTAAAAAACTTGCGGACATTGTTGTTGCACATCACGATGATGATGGGGTTGCGGAGTATTTGGAGTCGATTATAAATTAACTATTCTTTCGTAAGTTTTGGTTTCGGGGTTGTGTTTGACGGTGGTTTTGTTTTTTGAAAGAAAGCGGCAGATGTTGTAAACGTCTATCCATATTTCGCCTGTGCCGTCTTCTTGGCTTGGGTCAAAGATTATTTGTATGCCGAAATGCAGGTGAGGTTTTGCACTGGACATATTTGTGTTTTCTTTGGTGGAATAGCCGGTTACGCCAAGATATCCGATAATGTCGCCTGCGTTAACACGGTCTCCCAATTTTAGGTGCTCGGGGTAGGGGTTGTCTTTTCGTAAGTGGGCGTAGTAATAATATCGGTGGGTGTCGTCGCTGCGGATACCTATGCGCCATCCGCCGAAACGGTTCCATCCAAGTTCGGTTATGGTGCCGCCTTCCATTGCGATGATTGGTGTACCGACGCCGCCGTATAAATCGTGTCCAAGGTGACGGCGCTTGTAACCATAGGTACGACTATTGCCAAAATCATTGTAGCCATTATGCCAAAAACCTTTTGCGATTGGGTGAAAGCCAATTACTTCGCCCGTATCCTTGTTGATAATGCCGTCTAGGATTGCGTGATAGGATTCAACATAGTATTTGTAATATTTGTTCTCGTAATATTTTTCGATGGAACTCTTGTCGTTCTTTTCCAATTCTTTAATCAATTTTGACAGATTTGTTGTGTCTGTTTTAATGTTGAAACTGTTCCCATTTTTTAATGCAATGTATGCAAGTAATTCGCATGTGCCGATATCATTGATTCCCAATTTAATAAGGTCACGGTGTGCTTTGTTGGTTTTTTGCAAAATTCCAAGCGACGCATTAAAATCAATCCACTTGATGAATTTTTTCTGGGTTTCTTCTTTTGGCTCTTCGGATTCTGTGTTTTGTATGTGTAATGCGGGCTCTTCCGAAAAATTGCTGTTCCGTTCTTTGTTTAAATCATAGTTCTGTGGCAGGAAAGCGGAGCAGAACATTGTAACGGATAGTAATGCGGTTATAGCAAAAAATCTTTTCACAACCTAGTTTGTGTAACAACATAAAAAAAATCCCCCTGCGGGGGATTTAATATTTATTTTTTTGGAGCGGGTTTGGAGGCCACAGGCTTTTTCACAGGTTTCTTTTTTGCTGCAGGCTTTTGTGCGGGTGCTTTCTTTTCTGTTGGCTCTTTTTTAATTACAGGCTTCTTTGCCGTAGGCTTTTTTATCGCAGGTGGTTTTGGTGCCTTTGCAAAGTTGAAGGATGCAATTAAAATCTCGTTAATGAATTCTTTTGTAAAAGATTCAGCGATAGGAAGTTGGTACCAGTCCTTGCCTTTTGGAAATGTTGATTTACCAAATTCTGGGCATTCTTTTGCAAGTCTTGCGGATGTTTCTTCTGGTAGTAAGGCAATTAAGATAATGCCAAGGTCGGTTCCGTACAGAAACGCAAATGTTTTTGATTTGTATTTCAAACTGGATGGTTGGCGTGGGCAGTCGAAGCGGTCAAGAATTTCTAGTGTTGGGTCGTTGACTTGGCGCATGTCGGCAAGGATGTCCATACGAGTTACGCCTTTTACTTGGGTTGGTTCAGTAGATGTGACCGCAACAGGTGTAACGATAGGTGTGGGTACAGGTTTATCTACGTAGACGATTTGATTGCCTTGTTCTGGTGCCTTTCGAAAGAACAGAAGATATACGAGGTATGCAATCCAGATACCTACGGTTACCCCTGCCATGATTGTTATGAAAATTAATAATTCTCTTTCCATAGATTAATAAACTCCTTTGTGTTATTTAAAATTTCTTTTTCTTACAATAAAAGTGACAACTGAGATTGCGCCGATGGCTTGTGCCACGAAAAACCATACAAGCAGTTCTGGAATGGTAATTACGTTATCAAATGTCATGCGAACACTTGTTGCACTTGCGGCAATCAAAACGACAACAAGAATTGCAAATAAAATACCGATTGTTCGTTTCATCTTTTGCCTCCTTGATTTACTATTTACCATATTTTTATCCAAAAGAAAAGAGAAAATTACGAAAAAAATGAAATACCACAATATTTCGCACTGTTAAAAGACCAAAATACACAATTTGGGGCATATTTTCACCTAAAAGATGTTTTGTAAATAGACTATTGTACATGCCTTACCAAGGTTAATTTTAGTATATGGCAAAACAAGGAGGGAAAAATGCCAACAGGTAGACAACGTGCGCAAGTTACGACGGCGATGGAGATGCTGCCGATAAAAGGGGCGAGGGTAATTACTAGGGATCAGTCTGGTAACGTAATCGCGGACCAATTAACAAATGAAGATGGAATGACAGAATACATAGAGTTAAGTGCACCAGACCAATCGCTTACATATAATCCGGATACCGCAGAACGTGGTTATTCGCTTTATAATGTTTGTATAACTGCGGAAGGGTTCGAGCCGGTGACAGTTAGTGGTTTGGAAATTCTTGCCGGCGAAGCCAGTTATCTTCCAGTGCATATGCATCCTGGATTTTCCGAGGACAACGATATCATGATTCACTCGCGTGCGGACGTTTGTCATCGTGATCCTGCGACTGTGACGGATACGGTGACTGTTGTGGATGACATTGATGTAATTGGGATACCCGCACCTGCGGTATTGCAACCATTGCAGAGCGGTACGATTTCTGGTCCTGCTGTAGGTGTACGTCAAGTTATTATTCCAACGTATATAACGGTTCGTCTTGGTGCGCCCACAAATAACGCCGCAAGAAATGTCCGTGTTCCATTTGTAGATTACATAGCAAACGTAGCAAGTAGTGAGATTTTTGCAACATGGCCTGATGCCTCGCTACGTGCGAATATACATGCAATTACATCATTTGCATTGAACAGAATTTTCACAGAATGGTACAGAAGTCGTGGTTTTAACTTTGACATTACAAACACAACACAGTTTGACCAGTTCTTTGTATATGGCCGAAATGTGTTTGAAAATCTTAGACAAATAGCGGCCGAGGTATTTAATCAATATGTTCACAGAATCGGTTTTGCAAACCCTTTGTTTACAACCTATCGTGCCAATGCATGTGGACCAAATTGCTTGTCACAATGGGGGACGGTAACATTGGCGCAGCGTGGATATAGTGCGTTGCAAATTCTTAGATCTTTTTATGGTGCTGATGTTAATATTGGCTCGGCAGATCGAATTCAAGATGTTACAACAACGTACCCCGGTTCGCCAATGCGTCTTGGGGATACATCACGTTATATTCAATTGATGCAGACATATCTTAACCGTATTCGCCAGAACTTTCCACTGATACCACGAATTGCGGTAGAAAACGGAGTGTTTGGTGCGGATACCCAAGCAGCCGTTAGACAATTTCAAAGTACCAATGGTTTGGCTGTGGATGGTGTTATTGGACCTGCAACATGGAACAGGATTACGCAGATATGGGTTGCTGTGACAAGATTGGCAGACCTTAACAGTGAAGGTGTACGTGTCGGTATAGGGCCTAATCCACCAAACGTGGTTCTGAGACGTAATTCCAGCGGAAATGATGTACGACAATTACAATGGTTGTTAAATTACATTGCCCAATATTACGAAGTTGTGCCAGGTGATCTTGTTGTGGATGGAAGATTTGGTCCGATGACCGAGAATTCAGTTCGTGAATTCCAGAGAAACTTTGGTCTTAATCCGGACGGTGTTGTTGGGCCATTAACATGGAATCGTTTGTATAGTGTATTTAATGGAATCCAGGTTTCGTCGCCAGATCCTGCGCCGATACCTCCTGGCCCGACACCGCCGCAACCGCCGACCCCACCAACGCCAGGTTTGGGTCCAGACAGGTTTTTGGGAACGATTCGCACCGTAGGCGGGAATTTGAACTTTCGCAGTGGTCCGACAATAAACTCGCCAGTTATTGGTGTGATTCCAAATGGTTCCACCGTTCAAGTAACGGGTGAGAGCGGAGGGTTTTATCATATCGTATTTGATGGAAGACTTGGGTGGGTGTCGCGCGATTTTGTGGACATAACGCCACGGAATGGTGTGGTGGTAACCCAAGGGGGTAGTTTGAATCTGAGAAGTGGTCCAACGCCGACCAGCCCAGTTATCGGTGCGATTCCAAACGGCAGTACAGTTCTTGCAAGTGATGTGACGGGAAATTTCTTTCACGTGAATTGGAATGGAATGGATGGATATGCGAGTCGTGATTTTATCAGACTAAACTAGATTGCAAAAAATTAAAAAACCACTTGTGCTAGCCCAAAAACCGAGAATTTATTTTAACAAAAAGCCAATTGCCCACGTGTGCAACCGAATCAGAAGGGACACACGCGGGACAATTGGCTTTTTGAAATGAAATAAATTCCGCACCGATTGGGCGGCGCAAAGTGGGCTTTTTAATTTTTTGCAGAAAAGCACTTTGTTGTGTTAAAATATATTATGAAAATTGAAACTGTGATTGGGAAATTGGAAAGTAATACTTTTGTGGTGCAGGATAAAAACACGACCATTGTGATCGAGGCGGGGGCGCCGTTGGAGAAACTGATGGGTGTTTTGGGTGGAAGGGAACCGTCTGCAATATTTTTAACACACGAACATTTTGATCATGTGTATTATTTGGATGATTATAAAAACCAATTTGGTTGTCCAATATATACCCCAGTGACCGAGGAGGAAATTGTTGTCGGTGATATTATTGTGGTGAAGCCAATTCTGTGCCCAGGTCACAGTCCGCAAAGTGTGGTGTATAAAATCGGGGAAGATTTATTTACGGGGGATGTGTTGTTCAGTGACACCATAGGGCGCACGGATTTAATGCCGAATGGGGAAGTGTTGATGCAGAAAACATTAAAAAAGCTTTTGGATGTGAAATTTAAGGTTGCATATCATGGGCATTATGAGCCGAGTAGTTATGAGGAGCAGCAGGAGAATATTAGAAGGTTTTTGGATTAAAAAATCTTAGTCTTTTATGACTTAGAACAAAAAATCATTGTGTATTATCTATGGATATATTTATTTTATTTCCGGCGTAATCTTCTAGGCCAAGAATAAAGTCCGTTGTTACGTCAAAATATTTTGCAAGTGTAACAAGCATTTCGTGTTTGAATGCGAATATATTCTTTTCGTATCTGCCATAGTTTGCTTTATCGATGCCCAGTATGTTCGCCATTCCTTTCTGTGAAATACCTTTGGTGGTTCTTAACCATTTCACTCTTCCGCCAACTGTGTTTTCCATGTTGACAGTATGTAGTTTCTACAACTATAATATGTGATAATTGTAGTTACTACAATCTGAGAAGGAGGTAATTAATGTCTGCCCCTAATATAATAAAAATTTTGATTGAAGATGATGATAACGATTTTGATACACTTATCAAGTATTTAAAGATGATTCTGGAACGACTTGATAAAATTATTGCTTTGCAAAAATCTTGAATGAAAATTTATTTTGCAAATCGTTCCAAGATTGGTTGGGCGATTGTTGCAAAGTCTTCGTTTTTGTCGTGCATTGTGACGCCAATGTGTATTGGGTCGATTGCGCCTTCGGGGGTATCTTTGAAATAGAAGGAAATACCTGCGCCGCGTTGTGATTGGCGGGTTATCTTGACTTCGCTGACTTGGTTGGATTCGATTATTAAAATCTCACCTTTTGAAAGGTTGATTCCGCCGCCATCATCGCCCAGGATAATTGTGGCTTTGTCTGGGTTTAGTGCCATAAATAATCTGCGGCCTTCTTTTCCAAGGCCGACGAAACTTTTCAGTTCGTTTGCGACGCCTTGACCTGTGGTCATTCTTAGATCGAACATGCCGCCCATCAAAATATCTGTTGGGCCGATGATGCCTTCGTTTTTCAGGTTTTCCAAATCGCGCTTGAATTTGCGATTACCCATGATAATCAGTAATGGTATTCCCACAATACATCCAGCCAGTGCAATGATTCCAAATATTACCCAGAAGTCCATTTTATATCTCCTTAATTTAAGACAGTGTATGATGGATGAGGTTATTTGTCAAACGAAGATGATTTAAGATGTCAACCGCCAGTTGATACAGAATTTCAACCACAAGTTGATATACTTAAGTGGTTTGTTTACAATATATTAGGTGGGAGGGGGAGCGAGTATGGATAACATAAAAATTGGCATGTTCATTACAGAGCGCAGAAAAACCAAAGGTTTAACACAACAAGATTTGGCGGATAAACTGGGTGTGACTGTGCAAGCGGTATCAAAATGGGAATGTGGCAAATGTATGCCGGATGTTTCAATTTTGCAATCACTTTGTAAAATTTTGGACATTTCAATTAATGATTTATTAGGTGGTGGATTAATACCGCAAAGCGAAAAAATACCACAAGCAGAAAAACAAATAGTAAGTTTGCTACAAGAGCGACAAAATTTGGTAAAAAGAACGTTGTTAGGGGTTTTGATATTAATAAGTATTTGTTTGGCTGTGAATGCAATAATAATCACTGCAGTACATATTTTGATGCCTTCTGATGCTGAGTCTTGGAGAATAATTACCCTTACAATAATTGTGTCTGTTGTTGCAACAGGGTGGGTTGAACTTGCACTGTTGGTAGAGCGCAAGATGCTGAGCAAGTTGAAAAAGAGAGAGGAGTGAGTTATTAATGCGTTACAAACACAGTACCAGTTAATGTAACTGTTTGTGTATAGTTGCCAATTAGAATTGAGATATGAAGAGTGAATTTTTCATCATTACATAATCGGAAAATTTCAGTAGATCGAAAATCTCCTTGGGGTGAACCACCGCCGTAGGTTCTGAATGTGAATAATCGAACAATGTTTTGGTTTGCTGTTATAATTTGAACTGACATTTGAATCTGGGATAAGTCAAGTTCTTGCGGAGTATTTATTCCGACAAAATGTGTACTTCGTAGTGGCTGTGGTATTCTTGGCTGGAAATCATTCCAGATGTATGCTGTAAATGTTAATTCGTATTGCGAAACTAGATCTGCTTGTATCGCTGTTTTGAATGGGTTTTCGATATAATCATTGCGACAACCTGTTGCAAAAAACGCAATTGGTATAATCAAAAAAACTATAACAAAACCCTTTATAAGTTTGTTCATGTTATGATTATACCCAAAACATAGTTCGCGGTAAACAAAAAAACACTCATGACAGTGGTTCATAAACCTCAAAATTCTTTGGTGGACCACCGTGTGCGGTGGGTGAACCAGTAATTAGGCGAAATTACTTTTATCAAGTCATCAAAATGTGATATGATACAGAATATTAGAAACAATTCCAACGATGATTAAAACAATTTCATATCGCCCAATCGTGATAGATTTTTTGCTTGGACGAGAGTACGATGAAGGGATTATTTCCCACTACAAAAGCATGATAATTGACGAGCTTATGGGTTTTGAAATTGTAGTCCAAAATGTTGATAGGTTTATAAAATTGGTGAAAAAATCGAAAACCAAAGATGATGCAAAAGAAAGTGTATCAAGAACATTCAATTTGTCACTGCATCAAGCCGAAATTATTCTTGCAACAAAAATTTCTGATATTGCAAAATTGAATTTGCAAATTATTAGAAATGCAATTAAATCTTTGTGAACAAACAAAAGACCCTTTCGAGTTCAACACGGAACAGTGTGTCTATCTTAACACAAAAGCAAGCATAAAATCAAGGGAATATGATTTATCCAATTTGGTGCCCAGTTTCAACAGAATAGATTGGTAATCCCTCTCCTATCTTTTTCATTACTGTAGCGACTCTTTCCGCGAATTCCTCACGCCCGAAAATGAACCCATCAAGGCCGACACCCCTAAAAAACTCTTTAGGTATGCTATTTGCAATCTGTGCTTCGCCCCCCATCAATTTGCCGTTCTCGGCAACAATGAGACTGTTTATCACATCTTCATTTAGAATTATACTGATATTGTTTTTTATAAACCAATCAAAACCATTTCCCGAGTAGTGGCTTCCTTCGACTTTTTTGCAAACGGAAACAAAATCATCGCCGTTCCAATTGGTTGTTTCCTCCTTTCCTTGGTATTCAGGAAATGCGAAACTATTAAATGCTTGCCCATAACTTTCTACTTGCTTCTTTCTTGAAAGAATTGCACCGCTTTTCAAAATACTCTCAAGTCGCAAAAATGTGCGGTCAATAAGGTGTGGGTATCTGTCATGGTTACCAAGTCCATGAAACCAATCTATATTGAAACCAATAACTCGTTGCAATTTTTGCATAGGCTTATATCATCCGCTGCGATCAATTTCAAGACTCATTTTTGAAACGGCGCTTTAATAATTCATCAATCCTCTCAAACTCATCCTCTGTCAACAAACCTCTGTGCCACAATATTTTTAATATTGCCTGAGCGAAATAATATTCAAATTTCATGGACACGACACTAAAACAAACCGCCCGATAAAACAAGCCTTTTCTTGTCGATGTTACTTGGTGGTCGCTACTGGGCTCGAACCAGTGACTTCTTGCGTGTCGAGCAAGTACTCTACCAACTGAGTTAAGCGACCGTGGGTAAATTGTATAACTTTCTGTTGTAAATGTCAAGTAATGTGGTAAGTTAGATTATGATTGATTTACATATTCACACGACGTTTTCTGATGGGGAGAAGGATGTTGCGACGATTTTAAAAATGGCCGAGGAAAAGGGGTTGGTGGCGATTTCGATTACCGACCACGATTGTCTGGATGCGTATGATGTGTTGAAAAACCCAGAGATTCGAGCGTTGTACAGCGGAAAGATAATTACGGGTGTCGAGATGTCCACCAATGTGAATGGGACCATGGTTCATATTCTTGGGTATGGTTTTGATGTGGATAAGATGAAGAATTACATTGTAAGAGATGATGGTGCACTGGAAAGAAGGCTGGTTGAAAAGAAGTTTGCCGAAATTGGTGTGATTGCGAAGATTGAAGGTACCGTGGGAAGAGAAATAACCGAAAATGCTGTTGTGGCGTTAGATAATTCGGATTTCAAGATGCAGTGGCCAGAGGGTGTTGTGAAATCATTACATTTGTGGTGGGACCATTTTAACAACAGGGATAGTTTTTTGTTCCTTGATTTGGCGTCGCATTTTATGTCTCCGTCTGAGGCGATTGATAAAATTCATGCATGTGGTGGGGTCGCAATTTTGGCGCATCCAGCACAATATAAACAATTTGACATGGAGATAGTTGAAAAGTTAAAGAATAAGGTTGATGGGATAGAATGCTATCATTGGGTACATGATGAAGAGTATCGTGAAAAGTTGATAAAGATTTGTAAAGATAATGGATTGATAATAACAGGTGGAAGTGATTATCATGGATTGTTGTCACCGCTTGGCAGTCAAAATGTTCCAAGTGAATTATTGGGGCAGCATGAGGTGTTGAATAGGGATTATTAGCAAAAAAGTTTAAAAGCACTTGTGCTTGCCAAAAAACCGAGAATTTATTCTAATATAATTGCCAATTGTCCGCGTGTGCAAAGGATTAAAGAGGGACACACGCGGAATAATTGGCTTTTTAAAAGGAAATAAATTCCGCACCGATTTGGCTGCGCAAAGTGGCTTTTAAACTTTTTTGCTTTGTGTGGGAAATTGTTTCCGTTTGAAAAATGAAAATAAAATGTATGCCGTCAAAGATACGAGTGTTAATAGCAAGAACCCGTGGAATACGTAGAGTGAGTTTGCGCCGAATAGGTATGTTATTCCGGCTATGATGGAGCCGCTGGTGATGGTGCCCAAGGTAATTGTTGTCAGGGAGTGCAGGTATGGCAGACGCAGGAAAACCGCGATGGCGGATGCGGTATAAACACCAGTTAATGGAACGGGTAGTGCGGCAAAGATAAAAAGAGGGATTAATAGAGGCCAGCAAGGTTTGCTTGTGTGTCGTGGTTCTGGGCAAAGTTCCTGGTGGTCTTTACATAATTTTTGGGCGCGGATGGTGAATTTGGTTTCTAGCCAATTAATGGTTCGTCGAAGGGGTTTTATTTTCTTTAACAAGTTGAACACAGGAACTAGCAGAGCAAGCATGATTGCGGTGACCATTACAGAGGATATTATGCTGATGCCCAAGGCGGGGAGGAGGTCTAGGCTACGTGCACCCCATAGTTTGTCGCTGGTGCCGAAGGGGATTGCGGCCTTTATTTCCAGAACAGGTGTTGCGGCGATGAAAAAGGTTGCCAGGGTTGGGCTGTTGCCAAATATTGTTGCAAAAAAGTTTTCGATAAATTCCATTGGGTCATTTTAATGTGTGTAACTTTTATTTTGAGTATTGGCAATATTGCTATATAATTAAAGCAAATATGGGGGGCAAATCATCATGAGTTACGAAGATGAGGAAGAAGATGCGGTAACCAGTGAATATGGCGAAGATGACGATGATCAGATGTATTTTGACGACCCTTTTTTACGAGATAGTAGTCATGAGGCGTATGCGATGGGTGGGGATCCGAAACATGGACAAGATAAAGATGCCCAAGTTGGTGAACATCATAGTAATGAAAAGGCACCAGGTGAGACGGAAGATATGCAAAGCGAGGAAACAAAAACCCCGCATATTGATGATGCTCTTGCAAAACCTCAGAGTGATGCCGCTGGTGAAAAAAATGGAAAACAGAGAGCTAATACAACCTCGAAAGATATAATAAAACTGATAACACCGACAAATTTGAGACAATGGTGGTTTGCTTCGAAAAAGGGGATGTTGCGTGCAGATCCTTCTTTGACAGCACATCGTCTTAAAATTACAGCGGCGTTTAAATTTTTTACGGCTAAATCACTTAAATTTAGTTTCGGCATTTCATCTATTCCGTTAATGGCTGTGCCTTTTGTTGAAAGTTCTGGTTTTTTACTTCAAGGTGATCCTTTTGGTGCAGTATTGAATTCAGCGTGTGAACCACTAGGGTCTATTATGGGTACACGTGCATTAATGCAATTATTTATCATAAAATATTATAAATTGTTGAAACCATTCCAGATGGAAGTCGTCAGAAAATCAGCGATGAAAGTTGCTGGTAAATCGGCGTAGTTATGTTACAATGAAAATATGAATGGCTCACAAATTACACGGATTGTTGTTGCAACATTAGCAAGTATGTTTTTGGTGTTTTCGTATGGGATTGGGATATTTGGATTTTTGTTTCCGGGTGTGATGTTGAACATGGCGGATAATATGGGTTTGCGTGGGGCGGGGGCGATGTTTTCGCAACGTGTGTATAATCGGGATGGCGGGGCGGAGAATTTGTATATTGCATTGGATCGTGCGATTCATGCTAGCCGATATTCACGTGTGGTGGAATTATATGAGAAATTTATTGGTTACGAGGAGAAACAAGATGTAATAGACATGGTAAACACGTTTAATTGGAATAATGCTTTGGTTAACGAGCGTGCGCTGGTTGCGAATGAGGGGGATAGGCTATTCCGTGCGTATGTTAATGCATTGATTCAATTAAACAGGGTGGATGATGCGGTTGATGCGGCGATGGATGTGTTTGCCCAACCAATTGATTTGCAGCAACCGACTTTTGTGTATTTTTCGTTGGTTGGAAATGATAGGTTGATGCAACCACAAAGAGATAAATTACGAACAGATTTTATACTGTATTTTAATCTGTTTCACGATGAATTTAATAATGCCGATCCAAGTGGAAATGAGCGGGTTGTTCCGCAACATTTTATAGATTTTGTATTGGCATATCTTGAATAAGGAGGTATGTATGAGTAAACATAAAACATTAATTGAATCCGACAAGGCAATATTGGTTGGTGTGGGTGTAAATGAAACAATTGACGAGTCCAGTCTGGATGAACTGGCAAGTCTTTGTGGGACATGTAATATTGATACGGTTGGGCGGATTGTGCAAAACCGTCATGATGTGGATGTAACATATTATGTTGGCAGCGGTAAGGTGGAAGAAATAGGTCAAATGGTTCAGGAACACGGTGCAACATGCGTTGTGTTTGATGTGGAATTAAGTGGTAGCAAAGTGCGAAACTTAGAGCGTGAGTTGGGTGTGGCGGTATTGGACCGAAGTAAAATTATCTTGGATATCTTTGCACAACGCGCACAGAGTATGGAAGGCAAGTTGCAAGTGGAATTGGCGCAGTTGAAGTATAATCTGCCACGCTTGATTGGTAGCGGTGGATTGATGAGTAAAATGCGCAGTGCGGTTGGGATGCGTGGGCCAGGTGAGAAGAAGTTGGAAACGGATAAACGAAAGATCAAAGAAGAAATTACCGAGTTAGAGCGTAAGATTAAAAAACTTGGGAGCAATCGTGAATTGAATAAAAATTTGGCACGGCAGTCTGGTAAAGCGCGTATTTGTTTGGTGGGATATACCAACAGTGGCAAAAGCACATTGTTAAATACAATGACGAAATCTAATGTACTTGCCGAGGACAAGTTATTTGCAACCCTGGATCCAAAAACGGCGAACATTTTTATCCAAGGGGGCGAGGAGCAAAGTTACAAAGGTGTGCAGGTTTTGTTAACCGACACAGTTGGATTTATCAATAAACTGCCGCATGAATTTATTAGTGCGTTTGAAAGTACGTTGGACGAGGCGCGTTATGCGGACTTGTTATTACATGTTGTGGATGTGTCGAATTGTGATTACTTGGGACAAGTTGCGGTTGTGCAATCTGTGTTGGAAAAAATTGGTGCGGACAAGGTGCCGATGTTGTTTGTATTGAACAAGATTGATTGTCTAAGTCAGGCAGGCAAAGATTTAATAAGAAAAGAATTTGCGGAGAAGGAATTCGTGATGATAAGTGCCAAGAACAATGTGGGGATAGAGGAATTAAAAGCGGTGTTGTTGCAGAGGGCGCGATAAATATTCTTTTTCTTTTTTGAATGTCAAAAAAGAAACAAAAAAGTATTGGGGGGTTGCGATTCCCCCCAAACCCCCACAAACGCTTATTGCCACAATATCTGGTGCGATAGTTATCATTTTTGATGACTTAAGAAAAATCGCTATATTTTCCCATGGCTGGCAATTACCGTTGATTTCTTTATACTATTGTTAATATTTGTATAATCGTACATTGAAAATACATGTACTTACAGTGGTTAATATCATATTAAAGCGTTTGTGGGGGTTTGGGGGGAATCGCAACCCCCCAATGTTTTTTGGTTCTTTTTGACACTCAAAAAGAACAAGTAGTTACAAAAAAATAGATTTATTTTGGATGCTCGTGTATGTAATTGTTTGGATTGTTGTAAGGACTGTGATAATATTGTTATATGGAAAAAGAATCATTAAATTTTATTGAACGGGATATCATCGAGTCGGTTGCGCGTGGGCAGGCGATTATTACGCGTTATCCGCCTGAGCCTAATGGCTATATGCATATTGGTCATGCCAAGGCTTTTGGTCTGGATTATTGGATGGCGAAAAAGTATGGTGGGTATACAAACCTTAGGTTTGATGATACCAACCCAGAAAAAGAAGACATGGAATACGTGGACGCCATGATGCTTGATATGAAGTGGTTGGGGTTGACGTGGAAGAATTTGTTGTTCGCAAGTGATTATTATGAGGATTTATATAAGATGGCACAGACCTTGATTAAAAAGGGTTTGGCATATGTTGATTTTCAGACTGCGGATGAAATAAGTAAAAATCGTGGTACATTGACCAGTCCAGGTATAGATAGTCCATTTAGAAACACGGGTATACAAGAAAACATGGAATTGTTTCAAAAGATGCGTGATGGTGAATTTGCAGATGGGCATTGTGTGTTGCGTGCAAAAATTGATATGGCGCATGGGAATATGAATATGCGTGACCCCGTTATGTACAGGATAATGCGTGAAAAACATTACAGAACGGGAGATACATGGTGTATTTATCCGTTGTATGATTTTGCACATCCGCTTAGTGATGCTTTTGAAAATATTTCACACAGTATTTGCAGTTTGGAATACGATGATCATCGCATTATTTATGACTGGTACATTACAAATTGTTTGGAGATGAAAAATCCGCCAAGACAGTTTGAATTCTCGCGTCTTAATATTGAACAAACGATTATGAGCAAGAGATATCTTAAAAAATTGGTGGATTCGCGTGTTGTGGATGGATGGGATGATCCACGCATGCCGACCATAAGTGGTATGCGAAGACGCGGTTATCCAGCACAATCGATTATGGATTTTGTGATGAGCACAGGGGTCAGTCGCACACCAATGACGGTGTCACTTGGTGCATTGGAATATTATGTAAGAACGCATCTTGATAAAGCGGCGACCAGAGTTAGTGTTGTGTTTAATCAAGTAAAGGTTATAATTACCAATTACGACAAAGGTGTGGAAAAATTAGAAATTGCAAACAACCCGCACGACGAGTCCGCAGGCAAGCATGAGATTCATTTTGGGCGCGAGTTGTACATTGATGGGGATGATTTTGCACTTGTGCCACCGCCGAAGTATAAGAGACTTATTGCGGGTGGAACGGTACGATTGCGTGGTGCATATATAATAAAATGTGACCGTGTTGTGCAAGATAAGAAGGGTGGAATTTCACATTTGGAGTGTACGTATTACCCAGAATCCAAGAGTGGCTCGGACACAAGCGGTATTAAACCAGACGGGACGATACATTTCGTGGAATCCAGCCAGGCGGTGGAAATTACAGTTAATGAGTTTTTTCCATTATTACGTGAGGGGACAAGTTTAGAGGATGAAAATATAAACAAAGACAGCATGGTTGTGCACAAAGCACTGGCAGAGGGATACATTAAAAATGTTAAACTAGGTCAGCCGTTGCAGTTTGTAAGAAAAGGGTTTTACATGATGGACAAGAATTCGAACAAGGATGAAATGATATTCAACATGACGGTGGGTTTAAAAGAAGGTAAGTAATAATGAGAGTAGCGGTTTACGGCGGAACAAACAGTAAAGAATATACAAAAAAGGATATGGACGAGTCACAAAAGTTGGGACGTTTTTTGGCAACAAAAGGTGTAGAGGTGGTAACGGGTGCGTGTCTTGGTTTTCCATATTTTGTGGGGAAAGAGGTTGTACAAAACGGAGGCAAGGTAATAGGATTCAGTCCGGCAAAGGATGAAGCGGAACACATTGAAAGATACAAGTTTTTGTTGGATGGTTGTTCTTATATCCGATACATGGAAAACCCGGGTGAAACACAAGCACAGAATTTTACGCGCCGTGGGGTTGATTTGACGGAAAATTCCGACCTTGTAGTGGCAATTGGTGGAAGTTGGGGAACATATACAGAATTGTTATTTTCTTTTATATACAAGCGACCAATTATTCTTATCGAAGAATTTGGTGGAGCGGTCGAGGCTTTTGCCAATACATGGAAGTTTTTTAATGAACGTGATTATAACCCCGAGGTTCATTATGGTTCCAGAATTATTCGTGTAAAAACTGTGGACGAGGCGATAGAAGTATTAGAAAAGGAATTTATTTAGTTTAAATCCAGTTGCAACAATAAATTTTTAGTAAATTAGAATATGAAAAAGTTTGCAATAACGGCAATCACAACAATAGGTGAATTTTGGGCGTGGGGATCTAATAACAATGGTCAACTTGGTGATGGAACAACAATTGACCGTCATATACCAAACCCTATAACATTTTAAATTAGAAACGTCAGTAGAAAAGAGATAAATTGATTTGACAATATTGATGTATGTCAATTAATATAAAGTAATGAATGGGGATGTAATAAGGCGGATAATTGGATGCTTTGTTATATTGCTTCCTTTGGTTTTGGGGGCATCGTTTTTGTTGTGGGTGAATGGTGTGAATTCACATAATCCAGCCACAGTTCAGGCGGGAGGGTATCAAGGGATACAGCCGATTGGTGGTGATTTGCCTGCAACTTTTAGTCAATTAAACGTTTTTTACCGCGATAATTACAGACGAGACAATCTTATACAAACGCAACAGAGGCTGTACCAACAAGGGCTTATACATGAGGTAGGTGCAGCGAACTGGGCAAATCCAGATTTTAATTATGATGGTTTTGGTTCGGTGATTGGGGTGCGTGGAGCGTTTGAAATTTATTTTGCAGGTTCAACCGTAAGGCGGGTTAGTGGAAACAATTTTATAAGGATTGAGTTCGCAAGGCCAGTTGAACAGGGCGATTCGTTAGAATTTACACATCGGTCATGGTTGAATCCAGGTCTTACAAATTCACGGGCAGATTTTAATTTGACGTTTGATGCAATTGGAACTTTCCGTGTTAGTATATTTTCATTTGTGAATGGTGATGAACGTGAAAATAACTATTATATTACAGTTCGTAATGGGAGATTGGATGAACAGTTCGAGGTTGGTATAACGTTCAGACCCAGATCAAATAGTTTTAATACAGAACGTTTTTCTTCGGTAGCAATTGAAATAGAGACGGAAGGAAACTTTTTTTCAATTTCAACCGAGTTTAATCCAGACGCAATCAACTGGGTACAATTTCCAGAGCAAGAAACCACGATACATAATATGTTTAATATCACCCAACAGGGTGCGAGGTTAGGGCTTGCGCGCAGGAATCGTGAAGTAGTAATTGCGCCAGGACAATATCGTCTTCAATTCGTTGTAAACGTTACAACTCCAATTGACATAGACGAAGATGGTTATTTGATTGAAAATCAAACCACAATACTTACAAAATACCTTACCATGAACTTTTTCGACCCGCCGCCTCCACGTGGACGGAACTGGATGCCTTTTTTGATTGCTTTGATTGTATTGATTGCACTTGCGGGACTTTATTATGTTGTTACGAATTTTGTTAAAAAGAGCCAGTTGAACACGGTAGGTAGAATGGAACGTAACTTGCAAGAGCGTGACAGGGCAGAAGCCAAGAATCGCGAGTTGCTTGGTGAAGGTGAGTCTGATTTGATGGATGAACTGGATGATGTATTGGATGTGTTAGAAGATTTGGAAAGTAGAACAAATCTAAAAATAGACGATGAAGTAAAATAGTAAAACCGTAAACAAGAAAAGGCGTAATTGACGCCTTTTTTTAGACATATCAATAGTTTATGTTAGGCGTTGCCTTGTCTTTTGTATTGTTTATTGTGGCCATTGCTTTTATAATTTGGGGTGGGCGTTTTTTGGTGAATGCCGCAATCAATATTAACAAGATTACGGGGATAAGCAAGGTTATTATTGGTGCCACATTTATTGCGGTTGCAACCACGGCACCGGAGATATTTATTTCTATCTTGGCGGTGGTGGGTGATAATCATGGTTTAGCAATTGGTAGCGCAGTGGGTAGTATGATTGTTAACATTGCATTGATTTTGGCATTGTATATAACTTTTCTGCCAACTGCGGTGGACAAGCGAGATATTCTTAAAAAGAGTGCTTTTCTGATATTTGTTATTTTGTTTGTGTTTGTGCTTTCATGGGATTTGCGGATAACTTCGGTTGAAGGTGTTTTGTTGGTTGGGTTGTTTATTGTATTTATTTGGTGGTTTGGGCGTGGTAGTAGCGGTAAGAAATCAAGGCATGTGACCCCGGATATATCGTATGATGAAATTAAACGAATTAGGCGGAATATTATTTTGGAATTCATGGCTGGGCAGGCATTTATTTTGGCGGGGGCATTTTTGTTGGTACAGAATGGTGAAAGAATCGCGCACATAATAGGGGCAAGTGAAACTGTGGTAGGCCTGACATTGATTGCAATAGGAACCAGTGCCCCTGAACTTGCCACAGTTATTACCAGTATTCGGCGAAAAAGTGGGGATTTGGCGATTGGTAGCATTCTTGGGTCAAATATAGTTAACAGTACTTTGTTGCTGGGTATTGTGGGTATGGTGTCTGGGACATTGCCACTTTCGGCACAAACGTTATATATAAGTTTACCGATATTACTTGTTGTCAGTTTAATTGCGGTTTTGCCTATGGTATTGAGGGGAAAAACATACAGGTGGCAGGGAATCGTGTTGGTTGCTATTTATACGATATATATTTTGTATCTAGTCATCGTACAACCTATTTAGAAATTATATACCCGTTAAAGAATAATAGATTTTACAAATACCTTATATGGAGTTATTCACATATGTGGATAACTATGTGGATAACTTTCTTTTGGTTTTCCTTGACAATTTTTGGATGCTTGGCTATAATATAAAACAATTGAAAACACCAACAAGGGGTGTTTTTTTAAAGGAGTCTAACATGGGAAAAAAATCAAAAGGTGCAAGACAGAAAATTACATTGGAATGCACTGTTTGCAAACAACGTAACTATGACACGGAAAAGAACAAGAAAAATGACAACGAAAGAATTGTCCTTAATAAATACTGTCGTTTTTGTAAAGGGACCAAGGAACACAAAGAAACAAAGTAATTTTTAACAAGGGGTGTTTATGGGCAAGAAAAATAAAAAACAAGAAACCGGCGGTTTGCAAGAACCAAAAATGAGTGTTGCAGAGCGCGAGGAATTAAGAGAAGAAAAAGAGCGCGAGAAGAAACGTGACAGAAAAAAACGTGACAAAAAAGAAAAACGCGAGCGCAAGGGCATAGTTAAAACTGTCCGCGAGGTTGGTGGTGAACTTAAAAAAGTTCGTTGGCCATCTTTTGCACGTACGATTACACAGACTGGGGTTGTCTTAGGTGTGGTTGTGGTTTTCAGTTTGGTAATTTTCGGAATTGACCGTGGTTTGGGTGCGTTGTATGACCTATTGACGCGTGGATTGTGAAGGAGGGTGTTATGGAAGAAACCGAAGCGTTTTTGTCTGCGGAGGAAATATCAGAGGAACAAGGCGGAGGTCTTGTGATTGATGAGGAAACCGGTGAAATTGGTGTTATTGAAAAAGTTAAAGAAGAACCAGCTGTAGAAGAAATTGAGCAAGTGGAAGAAGAACAAATTTCACAGCCGGCCTTCAGTGGTTCAGATGCGCCACCACCAGATTTAACCCAAGTTGGCAAAAGATTGGACACAGAAGAGCGTTGGTATGTTTTGCACACCTTTAGCGGGTATGAGGCAGTTGCCGAAGATAACCTTAAAAAGGTTGTCGAGAATTACAAACTTCAGGACCGTGTAAAAGAAATATTTATCCCAACCGAGGAAACGGTTGTTGAAAAGCGCGGGAAAAAGGTTTTGGTGCCACAAAAAACAATGCCAAGTTACATTTTCGTGAAAATGATTTATGGGGATGACCTTTGGCACACAATAACACGTACGCGCGGTATTACCGGTTTCGTAGGTCCAAAGGGAAGACCATTGCCATTGTCACAACGTGAAGTTGTTGCCATGAAGTTAGAACGTAAATTGAACATCAGTGTTAATATAGAAAAAGACGACACAGTGCAGGTTGTGGATGGACCGCTTGCAGGGCAGGTTGCAAATGTAACCAGCGTGGATCCAGAAGGTCAAAAATGCGTGGTATCGGTAAGTATGTTCGGACGACCAACCACGGTGGAACTTTCTTTTTCTCAAGTTAAAAAGATGTAGAATTTATTTGTTCTTTTTGAGGACCAAAAAATAATAAGAAACCGTCTAGGACGACTTCTTGGACATTAATGAAAATAATATCTGTTTCTTTTTTGCGTGGCAAAAAAGAAACAAAAAAGCATTGGGGGGTTGCGATTCCCCCCAAACCCCCACAAACGCTTTTGTCGAAAAGAGTATTTGGTGAGTGATACAAACAAATATTATTTCTTTAATGTCCAAGAAGTCGTCCTAGACGGTTTTTTTATTTTTCTTTTCATATTCGCGTAAGAATGACAGACCAATAATTGGCAACGACATTGCGACACAAGTGGCAAGTAAGGAAACACCAAGCATAGTTAGTCTGTATACAAAACTAGGGCTGTAAGTATCGTAGGGATATCTTACAGGAAAAAGAAAGGTGTATATTGATACCAAAATAATTAACAGTCCCGCAAGGAATATAAAAAGAATTAGGAAATCAATTATTTTTTTATGGATGTCTTTGATCATAGTAATGTTTATGTAGTTTTATGTCTTAATATGAAAAAACGCCCGAAGGCGTTTTGTTGTTTTTAGACTCTGTCAAATAATCCGACTTGCCAAACGACCAGTAGCATCAGAACAATTGTAATTGCGACGATAACAACAATCCATGTAAGGTGGCGTGTGCTTTTGAAAGCAAAATGAAGCAAAATCATCAAGAGTGCAATTGCCAATACAATTACAATTAATATGAATAACCATGTTGCCATATAATTAACCTCGCTTTGAAATTATAGCCATATTATATCAAATCTTTGGTAAAAAGTCAATATTTAAATTGTTTGATAATAGGTTGCCATTCTTTCGACCCATTCAATAAAGTCTTGCAAGAAAACAAGCATCAATACAATCGCAACAATATTGATTATCATATATACGATGGAGATTACAAGACCCGCCATCGCAAGTCCATGCCCCTCGCCATTCATTTGTTTTGCTTTGTTAAGTCCAAGAATCGAGAATATCAAACCAAGCAATGGGAAAATAAATGCCAAGATTAAACCCGCAATTGCCATACCATTTTGTGGTGGTGGAGGTGGGAAAGGATAAGGGTATGGTCCGCCATGGTAGTTACCGCCTTGAAAGCCGCCGGGTTGTTGTGGCGATTGCTGCTGGGCTAATGGGGTGCCGCAACCTTGGCAAAACTTTGAATTTGGTTGAGATTGAATATTGCAATTTGTACAGTTCATAATAACCCTCCTGAATTAATGTATATACCGAGGAAATCATCCATCGCACCGGACATAATAAGGATAAAGTTAAGCACAAACATTGCAATGGAAACAATTATTCCGGCAATCGCAACACCGCGCCCGCGTCCGCCAAATTGTGAGGCACGGTTAAGTCCAATTATAGACAAGACAAGTCCGACAATGGGAATGATAAACGCAAAGATAAGTCCCATTGTTGCCATGGTGTTGCTGGGTGCGGTTGGCGGTGCCTGGTACATGCCATTAATTTGAATGTTTGACTGTTGATAGTTGCCGTTAAACTGGGGTTGGGTAGGTGGTTGCAGTTCCTGGTTAGGAAGCCCACATCCCGCACAGAATCTTTCATCTGATACAAGTTGTTTTCCGCATTGTTTACAATACATGGGGTTCTCCTTTTTTATAGTTTTGCTGTTATAATTATATTATGAAATGGGTTATAAAAGCAAATTAAAATATGACCAGTGGTAAAAATATAAAGATATGAAAACTTAACTTGACATTTATTCAAAAGAATAATATATAATAGCATATGAGATTTTGTGATAGTTGCGGAATGGCGATGGAGTCATCCGAAAAAAGATGTAGGTTGTGCGGTAATCGTGCATCCCGCAAGACGCAAGAGCAATCTAGAACGACTTCGTTTGATAGTACAGGTAATCGCCCGACCACATTTGGTGCGAATTCGAATAGCCCAACAACATTTGGGAATGTAGGTAATCAACCAACTACTTTCGAGGCAGATTCAAACAGACCAACGTCGTTTGATAGCACAGGAAACCGTCCAACATCGTTTGGTGCGGACACAAATCGCCCAACTACGTTTGGTAATGATGGTGGACAAAATACCCCGCCGCCAGTTCACCCGGACTTTGCAGGCGGTAGAAACCAAGGCTTTGTTGGTCAGAATCAGCAAGTAGGTCAAGGTGTTAACCCCGAATTTTTCGCGGGCGGTAACAACCAAAACCAACAAGGCCAGTTTATGGGACAACAATCTCAAGGACAACCGTTTCCAGGAGTATATTGCTTTGACCATTCTTG
>Ga0136643_10000371_pt1 | contig 49596 bp, 44 predicted proteins | sample TergutLab28metaG_FD_96883 | JGI IMG/M metagenome (GOLD analysis project Ga0136643, IMG submission 96883) | Labiotermes labralis P1 segment gut microbial communities from Petit-Saut dam, French Guiana - Lab288 P1 (version 3) (version 3) | ecosystem: Host-associated > Arthropoda: Insects >... | reverse complement strand
TCTTCTTCTTGCAAGGGTTCTTGTGTCACTGCTGGTTGATTGTTTGCAGCAGCAGGTAATTCACCAGCTGGCATAGTTTCAGTTCCAGTTATTGTGGTATCAGGTGTCGTTTCATAAGTGTATACATCATTCACACTGTCAGAGCCACAACCTATAAATCCTGCACTTATTACCACAATAACACACAAGAATAGCAATTTTTTAAATCGAACTACTTTATAAATTTCATTAATAAACATTTATTTCCTCCTCGATTTTGAAATCATGATATAAATTATATAAATACGCCGATATTGATATTTTATTTAGGCGGCGAATCTTCTGGAACGTACAGGTGCAAAACTTTAATATAAGTAGGGGGATTCTCAATCATGACTCGATTGTTACCACTACCAATACGCCGCAAAGTCGGAAACTCTTCGCCAACTCTAAGTATATACTCTGTAACACCCCTGAACGACATTTCATCATCCCTGTCTGTTACGAAGCTTACAGTTGCTTTTATAGCATTTTCATCAACTCGTTTCCAGGTACCAAATAATTCAATTCTGGATTGACCACTTCTCAATGATGTCGCTTTACCTAAAAGTACAGGTTTTAATGTTGTCTTGTCATATGCATGGATTCTTCTGCCACGAATATCAAAATTTTTTCTGCGTCCATTCCATGCCTCTACAATAGCAACAGCTCCTTTGCGTGGATCGGGTCCTCCATAAGCTATCCTTTTCCCAAAGATTATCATCCCAACGACCGCAATAATGATAAATAAAGATCCTAAAAAAGATATCAAAGTTAATACCACATCAAGTATATCCATAGTTGATATAACCTCCATCCTGTAATAACCATTTCACATTTTCATCAATATCCTCTTTTGGAAATCGTATTAAAGGTAAGTGTACTGCTTGAAACATCCCCAGCTCTACCTTGTGCAATAAAGCCAGACAAAAACAGCAGATCCAAATCCACTTCTGTATCAAGGACAAAAGCGGTATGTGCTTGATACAGGTCGAATACCCCTCCTGAATCCAGAGTCAGGTCAGGCTCTCTAATCCACGGTAATAATGGATTAGGCTTGGAAGGTACAGGTGTAGCCGCATTTTGCACAGTATTAGTCATATTCAAGGTTATTAAATGCTGTATTCTTTCAGTCAATACCTCTGATGAAGTTAAGAACAAAAATATACTTAAATAATTTTCGTAAGATAAACTGACTAAGGCATTGAATGCCGCCTCTACTTCACCAGCTAAAAACTTTTCAACTGTATTTTGGTCTCTGGGACTAGGTACATTTCCATTAGTTACTATGGCATCCCATTGAGTCACAGCAAAGTCATCTCCCCACTGCCGCTTAAAGGTATCCATATTAAGTCCCCCCATTTCATCAATTTGCATAACCCTCCATTCCTCTAACGCCGCCTCAAACCCGCCATTACCAAATGAACCTGAAAGTTCATCAAAAAAACCTTTTGTTACATTTGCCAATCCACGGCTTGACACGCTTCTGTACAGCCCTGCAAATACCAATCCACTTTTATAAAATTTTTCTGAATCAAACTCCATTATTTGCTCGTGCATCCCAGAAATACTATTCATTGCTACACCAAGTGCCGCACTTATCGCAGCATTTGCTGTGCCAAATATTGCTGTATTTGTGTAACTAGCCAAGATTGCTGCTTTTACGGTAGGATTACCCCAAAACCAATGATTGTTCATAAACTTTACTATCGGAATACTTTCACCTGCGCGCAACCTAACCACATCTATCATAGTTTCGCCAAATACATATATAGCACGAGTTATTTGAGTAGGATCTGCACCAGTAATGGCACTGACAGTAGGATGAATAAAAGAACTCATCAAATTAAATACGAAACGAGTTGCAAAAAGAATACCTGAAAAAGCCAAAAGATTGATGGTTGCTGATCTGTTACCAATAAGAATATATTCCAACTCTGAGCCTAACAAGAAATTAACATTGGGGTGAAAGTCGTGACCAGCAAAAGAAGTACCGTCTTGTGTTGTAAAAGCAGAAAACATTCCGCTTGCATAAGTAACAAGAGATAGCCGACTAAACATACTCTCTTGCAAAATAAACATTAGAGTGAATAGGTCATACGCACTATTAAGATTATCTATTGTCGTCTGAACAATACGTCTCATACTGGGGGATTCGGTTATTTGATTAGAGTCAGCCAAACTACCTGATATATCACCACTACTCATCATCAGATCAAAAACATCACTGGGTATTGCCGATGCCCCATGCGTTCTATACTCTATCCCTTGAGACAAATCGCGAATCACGTCTAAAAATCCGTTGCCAAAAAGTCTCCTAAATTGATCTAAGCCATCCCATATCTCCATTAAAGTGTGCATAAAGTAAGATACTTCACCAAACATATCATACATCGTTACAAAAAATATAAAAGAGTCATGATCCTCTGTAAAGTGCATAAATTCAACATTTTGCTTGTCAGACATAAAATAAGGGATTGCTTGCATACTACCAAGTAAAGCTGTAAATTCTGGAGGTACAATTGAATTATCTAAGCTAAGATTGCTTACAATGTTTCGTATATCTGTAAAATCACTTATTGCATTATTACTTAATATTATGTCTGGATTCAGAAGATAGTCCGCATAACTAAAGAAATATGATTGTATAGAGTTATATATGACATTGAATTGTGCATTCACACCTGCAATTTCAACGGAAGGTCTCATTTCTTCCAGTACGCCCAGCATTCCTTCACGCATTGTTGCCGATGTATAATTAATCAAAAAATGCTCAAGGCGATCAATAGCGTCTAATATACCCTGCGCTTGCATTTCAATTAGTGGAAACAGTAGTTGCATCTCTGCCAAATTGTTCAAATAAGCTTCAACAGAAAGAGGTGTATTGCGCAAACTTATATGTTGATTATGAAAAGATGCTATCAATTGAATAGGGTCAAAAACAGTAGTGGTGCCGCTCAAAACCCAACGCAAAATATTGCCACCAGGAGCGTTGTCAAGTACAATGTCATGCCAATTTGATATTAGCTGTGCATATCCACCTAATGTTACATTTCCGCCATTAATCGCATGATTTCGAACATCGTTTGATATATTAAACGGACTAAACGGAGCAGTAAAACTATTTGATATATCTCCTATTGTGAAATTATCTCGCAAGCCATAGAAAGCCGTTCTTGCGCCCTCCTTCTGCCCACGTGCTTCAATCATTGCAGTGTTGGCATCGCCAAAAGCTATAAGCCACTGACCGTACTGTGGAGAATTAAAAGAAGGCTGATCCATTGATAATAAATTAAAATCACGAACCGCATCATTATATGTTTGCTGTAGTTCAAAAAATTTTTGCCGACTGTCATTAATTTCATTAAGCTCATTTACAATACCTAACAAATATATTGAAATCATCTCGGCATGATTTACTTCTAGCCCCCCTCTTTCGGCATTATCAAGCCAAAATTGAATTTGGTCTTGCGATATGTCTACTCCTTCGGGGTTTCCAAAAAAATCACTGATTTCTTGAAGCATTGAGATATAACTATCATGATAAAATATTCTATAGTAAAGTTGCTGTTGTAAACTCCTTAAAGTATCCAGCATCATTACAATATTCAGCTTTTGAATGGTCGCGCTTAAATCAGGCAAAAATCTTGTAAATGCTTCCAGTCGATCCAAGACTTCTTCCACAAGAAACGTTGGCGCACGAAGCCTTACATACTCTTCAATTTGACGCCTAAGTATAGATTGATTCATTAAATTAGCATCATCCACAGGCACAATCTCTGAGGAAAAAGCTACATTATTATACAAAACACGCCCTTCTGTTTGACTAGCTTCGCCAAACAAAGTAAGCGATATGTATTTGTTGACCATCGCTTGTAGTTCTGGGTCTCCTGCGGTCACTGCAAAAAGCCCATACAAATCCCTAAGCAACTGATCGTAATCTGACATAACGGCGTTTAACGCTAGTTCATTGCTGTTACGCACCACAGACCTTGCGGCAAACATAGTCGCTAAGTCTACACCTGTACCTGTCACCAAAAGTGCGGGTATAAGTAGAAGCGTCACCATAACAGTCACGGCACCGCGTATATCCTTTTTAAGCTTACGTAAATATTTCTGCATTGCTACACCCACCTTTCAACATTTTCACAGCACACCAAATCTTTGTAATATAAATGTTAAATTATCCACTATTCTGTCTCCTATGTCAGCCACAGCAAAAGCATCGTCAACCCCGCGCAAAAACCCGCTACCATCCGCTACAAATGCACTTGCAGTCTGCTCTAACACAATTTCTTCAGGAAAGCCTATAAAGGATAAATTGACGGGAAACGGCACGGCTTGCGAAACTGTGATGTGAATCTCGGTATACAAAAGGGTACGACTCAAATCAAATCCAACATCCACAGGCTCATTTGTAATTTGAAACCCTCGGCTTAGGGCTTCGTCAACAATATTTTGGGCGCGTTCTTCGTATCGCGTTCCTGCATCATTAAAACGCCCAAAAGCTCTGTACCAAAAGCCATTTCTATGATCCCTATTACTATTAAATATTGTAGGATGCAGATCAAAATCAAAACTCTCCTGCAACGTCGCATCATCAAAATGAAAACCCGTGTCCGAAAATTCTTTTGCTATTGCGGTGGCTGTCAGCTGGGCGGCATTGTGCAGCACCGCCCTTTGGGGCAGATATATACTAAGCAGCACAATGGCTGCAAATATCATAATCATAATAGGGAAGAGGATGGTCGCTTCTACCACAGCGTCTCCTCGGTTGCTTTTTATAAAACGTGATAAGGTTGGCATAACGACCCCCATCTTCCGTATTTTTTGAAAATTTCTTAATTGATGGACTATGCGATATTTGCAGCTTCGCCTGTGATTTGATCCCACAACTCCTGAAGCCAATCGCCAAGCAAAGTCCAAAGCAAAACGATAGCCAACACTGCCACCAAAATAAGCAGCACTGCTACAACAACACCAGATAGCCCACGTTCATCTTCTTTAAAGTCTTGCAAAAATCCTGTCAATGCAAGATAGGCTACTACTGGCAAAACAGAAATCTTTTGCCACATGAAATTTTCCTCCTTTATCCTTTTTAATTTGTTTTATACCAATCGCTAGAATGCCGAAAAATTCATAGCAACAGGGACCATAATAATGACCAATATGGATATAAACAGCAGCATCGTAGGAATCATTAGTTTACTGTTCGCTTTTTCTGCGTCTTGCTTTGCACCGTATTTGCGCTCTAGCCATGCGTCCTTTGCCAGTTCTTTTAGCATTCGGCCGACTTCTGCCGAGCCTCTTGACAGGCTTTGTGTGATAACCGAGGCAAGTTTTGCCGTTTCTTTAGTGTTGCATCGGTCGATAAACCCACCGTATGCCGCTTCCGGACTAAGTAAACTATCCATTTCTTCGGCTGTTTTTTGCATTTCTTTATAAAGCACAAGATTTTGACTGTTTGCCGTTTCGCGCCACGCATTTTCTACAATCATTCCCGATGTAACAAGCAGTGCCAATTTTGATACAACATTGGGAAATTGGCGTTTAATTTCCTGCCGACGTTTGTTTGTCTGGTCGCTTAAATTGTCATATATAGCATAAACTAAAACCAGAACCAAAACTGTTCCAATACCAAGTACGACAAGCCCTTCCATAAACACCCCAAAACCAATCATGGCAGCACCAATTAGCCAAATTAAAGCCAGCCCGCATATCGGGTAAGAAAGCAACGATGCCATAAAATGCTTGGTTATGTTTGGGGCATGTTTTCTTCCATACAGTTCCATATTAAGGTTCAAAAATTTATTGTGTAAGTCTCCGCGTCCGATGGAATCAAATTTCCTAAGCAGTACATAACCCGGCATGGGCATGATGCTTATCCCTTTAAAATCACCGTTTTGCAAGCAATCGTTATGCCTTTCAATTTTAGCTATTTCTTTAGACGCATTGCCGCCCAAAATCAGCCGCATGACAAAGGCAGATAAACCGCGGTACTGTTTAAGCTTTAATATTTTTTGGGCATCCTTTGCGCGCAGTTTTTCAATCGCTTTTAAATTGTCAAATACGCGATTGTATGCAGCAATGTTCCAATCTTCATCTGCTATAGAAAACAATAGCACTATCCAAACCAAGACTAGTATTGAAGCAACACCAACTACAACTGTAAGCATAAAAACCTCCGTACGTTTGTATTACATTTCAATTTTAGAAAAAATACGCGCTAAAATATAGCTGACAATAAACATAACAAGACCACCGGTTGCAACAATACGCCCCGCCGCAGTAGTGTAAATCGCATCCATAAAGCCGCCGCCGGCATAACCAACGATGGCAAGAATAGCCAAAGGCATAAGCAACATGATATTTACTTCTGACCGTGCGGCAGTCATTAATGTTTCAATTTCTATCTCTATTTCCATTTTGTCGGCAATAATTTGTTGCGTCTCTCGTACAATTTGGTCGGCACGGCTAGACTTACCTTCTATGGTGGCGTAAATGGACGCAAAACTAGCAATATCTTCAATGTTGCTTCGCTCTGCAAAGTCGTTAAATATCTCCGAAAGGGGTACACCATTATCAAAGCGTCCAACCATCAGGTCAACTTCCATAATAATGTCACTGTCTTCGGGGTAAATAACAGATAAATCCTCCCGCGCACTCACAAGTGCACGCAAAGGCGGGTGCCCTGCACGCATTGATACTGTCATAGACTCTAATAAATCGAAAAACTGCGCCCGCAACTGTCTGCGTCTTTTTTCAGATGCACTTTGTACACCAAAAAAAATATTGACAATACCAATCACTACCCCGCCTGCAACACTAAGTACAGGCAGGCGATAAAATATAAAAAAGACTCCAAAACCTGCAACAAACCCTTTAACAAAAAACAACAGATAGTCTAAAAATCCTAAATGTCCCCCTGCATAGTTTGGGACTCGACCCGTTTCTATCGGCTGTATGACTACAGCATCTGTTACAATCACTGGCGATTCACTTTGGAAGATGTTAGATATTTGAGACACCTCATTTACATGACATTTATATTTTGCGGCTTATACCAGAGTTTATAAGTTTTTGCGTGTTTTGCATGGGATTGTTTGTGCGCACGAGTTCGCCAATCACTTTGTTCTTTGTGCTTCCTTCTCGTTCACGGAATTCATACAATGTATTTGTTTTAATTTTTCGTTCGTGATAGTCATACCCTACAACTTCCATGATTTCCATGGTTTTGCGCGACTTGTCCCGCAAGCGGGAAAGATGGATGATGATGTCTACGGCAGAAGATATTTGCTGCCTTATAGCCTCTAGCGGCAAGCCATCCCCACCCTGCAATATCATTGTTTCAAGGCGGCTTAGCATGTCGTATGTAGAGTTGGCATGACCCGTTGAGATAGAGCCTTCATGACCCGTGTTCATGGCCTGTAGCATGTCCAATGCTTCTGCACCACGCACTTCTCCTACTACAATACGTTCTGGCCGCATACGCAACGCAGACTTGATTAAGTCACGTATGCCAATGGCTCCTGTACCATCGGCACCTGCATTTTTTGTTTCAAGGCACACGATGTTTTCTATGTTTTTTATTTGAAGTTCTGCTGAATCTTCTATGGTAATAATGCGCTCGTCACTGGGAATAAAGTTTGAAAGTGCATTTAAAAATGTAGTCTTGCCGCTGCCTGTACCACCGCTAATAAAAATGTTGTACTTAGAAAAAACTAACATCTCCAAGGCTTCTGCAACTTCCGGGGTGATAGACTTATATGAAATGAGTTTATGCACTGTCATTGCCTCTGTAGGAAACCTGCGGATGGTTACAATCGGCCCATTCAATGCCACAGGCGGCATGACCACGTTTACACGCGAGCCATCTTCTAATCGCGTATCTACAATCGGTTCACTTTCGTTAACCGCACGGCCTGCCTGGGATACAAATTTTGTGATGATAACTTCCAGCTCACGGCGGCTTTCAAAGTGATTTTCAAGTTTTATTAATTTACCGGCTTTTTCAACAAATATATTTTCGTAGCCGTTAATCATCACTTCCGTAACATCGGGGTCATCAATAATACGGCTTAGCACCCCCAGTTCACGAACAGACCCAAAAACCGATTCAGCAATTTGTCTCTTATCTTTGAAGTTCATTGACGAAAGTATATGATTTGCTTGGGAATTGTTCTTTTTTGCCCATCCAATTTTATTTTCTAATGCTATCTCGGCTTCGCGCAACACTTGTTCGTCTGTAAGGTCAGTAATATCTGCCCTTGCTTGTATGTATACCCATTAATAGAATCTGGAGATTAGTGCTGTCTGAGTCTAGTTTTTCAAATGCTTTGCTGATGCTTTTGCCGTCTTGTTTAAAATACACTGGTGTACTTGCAAAACTCTCCATGTTAAGGTAGGCAACTTTCTTTCCTGTTGCGGCCTTGTTTGCCGCATAGGCAAGGGCAACTGTTGTTTTACCAACCCCCCTCCTGCGGGCGACCAAACGGCTGTAATTCCTCCGTTTTTACCGATATTGCCCAATTCCATGCCACGCTCTGCAAAAGCTTCTAGTATATTGCCAACCATAGATGAAATGCGCTGATATTTTTGTATTGCAACAAATTCACTGTTGACCATCATTTCGCCGTCTCCTAAAAGGAGTAACGGTAAACGCACGATGTCCAACATCGTATCTTTAGCAAACACATTATCGACTAAAGCACCGTCAAATCGGCTTTTTATAAATAAATCGTTAAAGCTTTCTTGCTGAGACGTTGCAGTCACCTCAAAAATATCTGCGTATTTTTCAGATAAATAACCGGAAAGATGATTTGCGTAGTCCATGTCCACTGTGGCAATTAGTAGTCTTATTTTCATGTCAATACACCTCTGACTTTTGGCTTTATAAATGTTGAATACATCCTTTAGCATGGATATAATCAATTGACTTCATTACATATTTTTGACTATTTCGCTATATTCCAGCATGATAATTCACTTTTACACATATGTCAAACAAAATTTCAGCAAATATTAATCACTAAGATAATATTAATCATTAAAAATGATGTTCAATGAATCATTTCACCTGTTTGTGCAACATAGTATGACTTTGTTTTTAAATTGCATTAGCATAAATTCTATCAATGAAAAAACACCTTGTGTAAGATTTTAAAATCCTACACAAGGTGCTAATATTTCAATTGGTTTTGATTATGCTAAATGCGCAAGCAACTTAGCCATCACCTCATCAAAATCAACAGGCTTACCAATATGGTCGTTCATGCCGGCCTTTTTGCAATTTTCAACATCTTCATCAAAGGCATTGGCAGTCATTGCAATAATCGGTATTTGTTTTGCCTTTGCTGTGGAAAGCTGTCTTATTTGTCTGGTGGCTTCCAGTCCGTCCATCAGCGGCATTTGAATGTCCATGAAAATCAAGTCATATTTATCTGGCGCATTTTTGAATTTTTCTACGGCAACCTTGCCATTTTCAGCATATTCAAAAACAATGCCTGTGTCCTCAAGTATAGATGTGATAATTTCCCTGTTGATTTCAATATCCTCTGCCAAAAGAATAATCTTTCCATTAAATACATCTGTTGTATCGCCATGCAGTGAATCATCAACGATGGCTTCTTTTTCTTTATTATCTGAAACACGCAAATCCACGATGAAGTAAAAACTACTTCCGCTTCCTTCTTCGCTGGTTACACCAATCTGACCGCCCATCAGTTCAATGATATTTTTAGAAATGGCAAGCCCCAAACCTGTTCCGCCAAACCGACGGTTGATGCTGCCATCTGCCTGCTCAAATGAAGAAAAAAGACTTTCATAATGCGCGGAGTTGATGCCAATACCATTGTCTTTGACTTCCACTTTTATTTTAATGCCGTCACTCGCGTCACGCGAAACAAGACATATATTCAATGCGATATGGCCACCATCAGACGTGAATTTAATCGCGTTGGATATAAAATTGGCGATGACTTGAACCAGACGCAGGTCATCACCAACAAGCCTGCCGGGGATATCTTCATCAATGTGTATGGACAGATGATGATTTTTTTCCTCTGCTTTGACGGTCACAATGTTTCGGACTCTTGCAATCATATCATTCAGTTCAAAAACTACCGCTTTAATTTCCATTTTGTTGGCTTCAATTTTTGAAATATCAAGAATATCATTAATCAGATTCAAAAGATGTTTTGATGCTTCACTGATTTTATCAAGACAATGTTCTATTTTTGTTATATCTTTGGCGTTTCGCCCAATATTGGCCATGCCAATAATCGCGTTCATTGGTGTGCGAATTTCGTGGCTCATTCTGGATAAAAAATCGCCTTTTGCTTTGCTTACCTCTTTAGCATGGGTGAGTGCGTTTAATATATCTGTCATATCATTAAACGCCAAAATTTTACTGTACACATTTCCATGCTTGTCTGTCAGTATTTTAAGCAGCATGTCATATGTTTTTGTGCCTTGAGTGGCTTCAACGGATACGGCAGTGTCAATGAAGTCATGGTCAAAAAAAGAGGACACTGGTGACTGCTTATCCACAAGAAACAAATCGGCGGCATTTTTTCCGACAGAATCAAAACCCCAAACCGAGGCGGCAGTTTCATTTAAATGAATGATGCGATTTTCATAATCCAGAAGCAAAATGGGCATGGGAATAGACTTAAATATCGCTTCTGAAACATTTTTTACGCTAATACTCATGCTACTGTATGTATGCATAATCACAGCCAAATGCAGTGAAACTAACAAAACCAAAATAGAGGCAATGGGTACAAAAAGAGAACCAAAAAACGCGGGCGCGATATACTCTATAAAAAACCCCGGCGGCGCAATAATAAAAACAAGACATGTAAAATGAAACAATTGCCGCTTTTCATGATGTGTCCTGACCGTACGCCACCAAAGCAAATGCAAAAAACCCATGATGAAAAAGATAACAATAAGATAGCCCGTCAAAACGCGAATAATCGCACTTTCACTGTAAGAAAACAAATAACCAAACCGAGTATTTATAAATATGACATCATCTGATATAACACCTAAAACAGACAACGCGATTGAACCGGCATATAAAAATAGCGGCCACACACTTTTTTTTGAACCAGTGACATCCAGTAAGAAATGAACCCAAGCAGGAAAAAATAGACCAGCACTAACAAAACCAATACTCCAAAAGAAACGCGCAACGGCTTCGTTGTTGGCCATAAACATTAGTGCATAAAAAAGACTCCATAGTGCAAGCCACACGGTAGAAATCATATACTTTCTGCGTGATGCTGATTTAGTATCCGCAGCTAAAGTATATGCCCCAAGCAGCATGTAGCACATACTGGTCATGATAAACAGCAATGAAATAAAATAATATCCGCTTAAATTTGATAGCACAGTAATAGCATATCCTTTCAAAAAGTAACGCAATGTTTTTCATAAGATATAACATCAAATACATTTTTGCAAGCAATTTCATGCATATTGGTTTAATTTCCAGCACTAAACGGGAATACTACCTCTAATATGAAAGAGGTATAGAACAAATGACAAAATATTTTGAAGGTTGGTATTTCAAACATCAAGCAAACGGCAAGTCCCTTGCGGTCATCCCCGGGCGGGCAGCCGACGAGGCTTTTATTTGGGTCATTACCCACGAAAAATCTTTTCATATAAAGTACCCGCTATCAGAATATCGTGCAGACTACAATAAAAAAAGCATGACCCAAGTGAAAGTAGGCAACAATGTTTTTTCAACATCTGGTGTAGTGCTTGATATTTCACGCGATGATATTTCACTGTCAGGTACCATTGACTATTCATATCTCGTGCCTATTGACGGCAACATCATGGGGCCTTTTCAATACGTACCCATGGAATGCACACATGGAATCATTAGTATGAATCATGCGCTAAGCGGCTCGGCGGTACTCAATGGCGAAACGCTTGACTTCAATAATGGTAAAGGCTACATTGAATCTGACAGTGGTCGGTCTTTTCCGTCGGCATACACCTGGGCGCATTGCAATGCCTTTGACGCAAATTGCTCTATCATGGCTTCGGTTGCGCGTATTCCTTTTTATGGGCTGCGATTTTGGGGGTGTATTGCGGTTGTTTGGCTCAATGGCAAGGAGTACAGACTGGCCACTTACAACGGTGTGAAAATTTTACGCTGCGAACCTGGCATCATCATGCTAAAGCGAGGCAAAAGCCGACTCAATATCGACATAAAACTGCAAGACGGACAAGCACTTCCCGCACCGCAAGATGGACTAATGAGCCGCATCATCAAAGAGAATTTACAATGCACGGCAAGGTTTCAATTTATCCATGGGGAGGACTGCTTGTTTGACTCTGACAGCCATTTTGCCAGCTATGAGTGTATGTTAAATGGACAACGCCCGCGGTAAATTCGCCCATAAATCATCAATGCTTTGGCTTTCTGTCAATGCTTTTATTACATGCGCGTCGGGTTTTGCGAAAATAATCGGGATATCTTTCTCTCCTTTTTCCTCCCGTACTGTAAATGCCAGCATTTCTTCATCCAAGGAAAATTGCGTACAAACGCCAGGTTTATTTCCTCTGGCGTCTAGTCTAATCCATTTGTCCAATTTTTCAATATAAACGGCATTTAATCCGTGCAAAATCAAATATGGTGCTTTTTCATCATTTAAAATAAGCTGCTGATAACAAAACCCCGTGGGTATTAACTGGCATCTTAACAACGCCGCCAGCAAATGTGACTTCGCATAACAAATGCCTTCACGCATTTTTAGCACTTCCGATGCCTTGCAGGTGACAACCTTTCCGTCAATGTCTGCCGAGTGGGGAATATTATCCCGTACATATTCAAACGCGTTTTTTATGAAATCAATTTCATCTTTCGCATTGCAAACTAAGTCATATGATAAATGGGTAACCTCAATAGAATTTTCATATCCAAAGTCTAAAATATCGCTGGTTTCAAGATATCGCGCAAAATCATTGTATTGCAGTGGCATGAAGCACGACCTTTCTTTCAATTTATATAACAATTTTACCGAAGATTCTATCATAAATCACTTTATTTTGTACATTTTCAACCGCCGCAAAATCTATACTTCTTTGGACTTATTCTGTATAATATGTCAAAATCATTTCAACTTCGGAGGCGATACCATGGCGTATTTTTACGAACAGGAATCACGCACATTCAATGAATATCTTCTTGTACCTGGGCATTCTTCCACAGAATGTATGCCAAGCAATGTGTCACTTAAATCACCATTGGTCAAACATGACCAAAGCGAAAGCCCTGCAATTTCACTGAATATTCCGCTGGTTTCGGCAGTGATGCAATCGGTATCCGATGACAGGATGGCTATTGCGCTTGCCAAAGAAGGTGGAATTTCTTTTATTTTTGCATCACAGTCTATCGAAAGCCAGGCAGCCATGGTGCGCCGCGTCAAAAATCACAAAGCAGGTTTTGTGACCAGCGACTCAAACGTACGCCCAGACCAAACCCTTGCCGATATCTTGGCACTGCGCGAAAAAACAGGACACACCACCGTTGCGGTCACAGATGACGGCACCAAAAGCGGCAAATTTCTAGGGCTGGTGACAAGTCGCGACTATCGCGTCACCCGCATGGAAAAAACCACTCCCGTTTCCGAATTTATGACCCCGCTTAACCAATTGGTATATGCCGAAGAAGGTGTGACGCTGTCCCAATGCAACAACATCATTTGGGACAACAAACTTAATGCGTTGCCTGTCATCGACAAAGAAAAACGTTTAGTCGCGTTTGTATTCCGCAAAGATTATGAAATGAACAAAAATAATACGCGGGAACTCTTAGACTCTGCAAAAAGCTATATCGTTGGCGCGGGAATAAATACACACGACTATCAGGAAAGAATCCCCGCACTGGTTGAAGCAGGTGCGGATGTGCTTTGTATCGACTCCTCTGAAGGATTTAGCGATTGGCAAAAGCGTACACTATCATTCGTGCGCGAAAAATATGGCGATACGGTAAAAATTGGCGCAGGCAACGTGGTATGCCGCGAGGGCTTCCGTTTCTTGGCAGAAAGTGGTGCGGACTTTGTAAAAGTGGGCATTGGCGGCGGCGCGATTTGCATCACCCGCGAAGCAAAAGGCATTGGCCGCGGACAAGCCACCGCACTCATTGAAGTGGCAAAAGCCCGCGACGAATATTTAAAAGAAACGGGCATATACGTACCCATTTGTTCTGACGGCGGCATTGTCCACGACTATCACATCACATTAGCACTGGCCATGGGCGCGGATTTTTGTATGCAAGGCCGCTACTTTGCCCGTTTCGACGAAAGCCCAACCAACAAAGTCCGAGTCGGCAGTAGTTTTATGAAGGAATACTGGGGCGAGGGCACCGAACGCGCAAGAAACTGGCAGCGTTATGAAGGCGGCGGCGGTCTAGCCTTTGAAGAAGGTGTTGATGCCTATGTACCTTATGCGGGCAGTTTGCGTGACAATTTGGCCATCACTTTAAGCAAAATCAGTGCCACAATGTGCAATTGCGGCGCGTTAACCCTGGCAGAATTCCAGGCAAAAGCACGGCTTACACGCATATCGCCGTCCAGCCTGATTGAAGGCGGCGCACACGATGTACATTTAAAAGATACCTATGGCGCACAGCGGTCATAACCACAAAGGCTACATGGAAAAAGCCCTTGCAGAAGCGGAAAGGGCTTTTTCCATGGGTGAAGTCCCCATTGGATGCGTCATCGTGCATGAAAACAAAATCATAGCCACTGCCGCCAACGCGCGCGCCACCGGAAAAAACGTACTATATCATGCGGAAATTTTAGCCATAGACCAAGCCTGCAACCATATCGGTGACTGGCGGTTAGAAAATTGTCAGCTATATGTCACACTAGAGCCCTGCCCAATGTGTGCGGGGGCAATCGTTCAAGCACGAATCCCCCTGGTCGTATACGGGGCAAAAAGCCCCAAAGCAGGATGCGCGGGGTCAATACTGGATATTTTAAACGAACCAAGATTCAACCATCGCGCCGAAGTGATTAGCGGCATTTGCGAGACGGAATGTATCGCATTGATGCAGGCGTTTTTTGCAAGGTTTAGAGCTTAAAACAGTAAAAAAATACCTTGCGTAGCAAACGCTACACAAGGCACGAAAATTTTTACTTTGTCTGTTAAACCATACGCAAATGTTTCAAAACCACCGTTACGGTGCCGTCGGAATGTTTGGTAATCTCCAGCTCGTCATCATCGGCGGCAAGCTGTGCGGGGAAACGGATTTCTATCCCGTTTTCAGCTTTTATTTTGTGGGTGGCAAATTGCTGTTTGACTACACGCTGCCCCAAAGGTAAATCTTCTTGAATACCGGCTTCGCGCAGTGTGGACACGTATTGCGTCCGCACTTCGTCCTGCCCTTCAAATGCGACGGCAGCAATATTGTCCATGGAGATAAAGCCCTCTTCAACTTCTGCTTCGTCCATGATTGCCGATTTAATTTTTGCGGAAACATTAGGGTCTTTGTTAAAGAATTCATCAACAAATTCAACAGTGATTTCATCAATTAACTTGGCCTGTTCTTTTTTCGACGGCGAAGGCTCGCACTCCAAGAAAAATTCTGAGAAATACAACACTTGATTGCCATCAATTTCAGCAGGTTTTTCTACTAAGCTAATCGGGATGGATGTGCCATCCAATGCCATCAATGCAGCATACTCTACTTTGCCCGAGCTGAAAGGCAACGCATTGCAAAGTGTCAGCTGATTATCCGCATTTTTGCTTTTACTGGCATATACTTCCTGATAGTTTAGCTTCAACACTGCCAAGTATTCACCGCTTTTATGCCCTACTTTGGCGATTAAAATATCGCATGGCGGTATGCTTGTAAACCGCGCCATGATGCTATCCATTTTTATCGCCAGTTCTGTTGACAATTCTTTAAAATGCATACTGCCGCTTTGATATTGCCCAAGCAATGCATACACCGTGGAATCAGCTTTGAAATTTGCCGTGCGTACAGATGGGTTGTCCATCAGTTTTTTTACATGCTTTTGTATAAACGCCTCGCAAATTTCGCTGTCGAAGTCTAACTCCGCTTCTGAAAAAATGGATTCGCGTCCGTCGTTGCGTAGTACATGCAAAATTGCGTTTCTAATTACTAAAGCCATTTAAATTTCATCCTCATCCTCAAAAATATCTTCCAATGCATCATCCCAGTCGTCCTCATCGTCGTCTAGGTCTAGGTCGTCCCACAGGTCTTCTTCTTCGTCTTCGCCCCATAGGTCGGCATCGTCAAATGCTAATTTTTCTTCATCTTTCGCGGTCATTCAAATCCCCTCCCCTATATTTTAGGGCGGCCATTGCCTAAAAAAACGATGGCTAATGTGCCAGGGCCTGTGTGTGCGCCAATGACCGGACCAATTTCATTGATAACAAAATCTTTAATACCCAATTTTTCAGATATCTGCTTTTTCGCTTGCTCTGCAAATTCCAGCGCGTCGCTGTGGGCGATAAATACGACTTGGTCTTTTGGGTTTATGCTTTCGCTCATGCGCTCGGTCATATAGTCTATTGCTTTACCGCGCCCGCGTACTTTGCTTACCGGCACAAGCTTTCCATCTTCAAGTATTGTCAGCATCGGCTTGATGCTTAGCATCGTGCCAACAAACGCCGACGCGCCTGAAACACGCCCACCACGGCGCAAATGATGCAAATCATCTGCCATAATCCAGTGATGCAACTTTGAAACAATGTCTTCAAGGTAGCTTACAGTCTCTTCAAGTGTCTTGCCTTCGTCCCTTGCCTTTGCGGCATAGTATGCCAAAAGCCCCTGCCCCAGCGATGCCGCTTTTGAATCAATGGTAACAATCTTGCGGTCTGGGTAGGTTTCATTGGCTTCTCGTGCGGCTAAAACACTCTGGTCATAGCTTTTGCTTAAAGCAGAGGATAGACACATATACAAAATGTCATGGCCTTCTTTTAAAAGTGGCTCCCATGTTTCCATATAGCGGAATGTCGTGACCTGGGTGGTGCTGGCGGTTTTGCCGGCGCGCAGTGCGTCATAAAAATCTTTTACCGATAGCTGACGGTAGTCTAAGTAATTATAGTATTCCTTACCATCCAGGTTGTAAATATATGGTATCACCGTAAGCCCCCATTGCGCTGCTAAGTCTTGCGATAAATCTGTGGTAGAATCAACTACAATTTTAAAGCTCATATTTTTTTCTCCTTCCGAAAATAATCGCTATAAAATTATATGCAAATTTTTGGAATAAGTAAAGTAGTAAATCAGAAAGGACTCCAAACTATGACAGAGGCATTGATTATTAAATCACTGACAAAAACAAATTCCACATATGCGGATAAAATAAATGTACTTGACGATATAAACTTAACCGTTGCCAAGGGCGAGTTTGTAGCCATCCTTGGCGCGTCAAACAGCGGAAAAACCACACTGCTTAATATTTTAACCGGCCTTGAAAACGCTACCGGCGGCGCGGCATATATCGATGGCCGCGACGTGACTAAAATGTCCAAAGATGAAATTGCGGTATTTAGGCGGCAAAAAACAGGGTCTATTTTTCGTGAAATTAATCTGTTGGATAGCTTGTCTGTACGAGAAAATATTGCGTTGCCGCTGACGATTGACGGCAAGCAACCTTCTGAAATTGATGAAATCATTGATGGTATGATGGATTTTTTAGGCATTGAAGGGCTTGCGGCTAAAATGGTCAATACACTCACCGGCGAAGAAAAACAGTTGGTATCGGCGGCGCGGGCATTGGTTGTAAACCCGATTATTTGCTTTGCGGACGAGCCAACGGGCGGGTTAGACTCTAACGCGGCGGCAAATATCATGGAAATGCTGGAAATCATGAACGCAAACAGCGAAACGACTATTCTTTTGGCAACGCACGATGCATTTGTTGCATCGTATTGCAGTCGTGTGGTTTTTATCGTGGATGGCAAAATTGTTTTGGATATTGTACGAAACGGCAGCCGCATAGATTTTTTGAAAAGGATACTCTCCGCACAATTTCAGGGCGCATGGGCGCATATTCCAAAGGAATTGGTGCAATACGATGCCGATGACTTACAAATGGAACTGGATGATTATATGTTTGAAATTGAATAGAAAGCAGCGACCTATATGACCTTTAAAAAAATAATAATAAAAAATATGCGGGAAAACAGTCGCAAATATTTTTTTTGCTTTTTTGTTCACGCATTTGTGATATGTATTTTATTTTTAGTTGGAAGCATTTTGTTTAATTCACGATTAAATGCAGACGCTGCTATGCGTACAATTCAACCAACCATTGCATTTTCAGCGATTGCAATGGCGGCGGTTAGCCTTATTTTTCTTTGCTTTGTATGGGTAAAGTTTATTTCATCACGCAGGGCTGAATGGGGCTTTTATTTAACTTTGGGCATGAGTATAAAAGATTTGCAGAAAATAATTGCCATTGAAGGGCGTATTATATCTGTGCTGGCAACAGCAACGGGTATGATTGTCGGGTTCTTTTTGATGATTCCATTGTTTTTGTGGCTGGCACTGATGCTTGATTCCGCGCTGTTTTACGTCAGCTTTCATAGCGTGATATTTATTGTTGGGGCGGCAGTAGCGATTTTTTTTGCCCAACAATTATCCGTGCGGCAAATTATTTATGGGCTGTCATTTATTGAAGCCGAAAAGCGTACACTGTCGTCAAGGATCATTAAACATTGGTCATGGCTCAATCAGCTGGACGCTTTTCGATTGTATGGTTTTAAACTAGGTGCAAGCGGCAGTTTGGTTTGCTGTGCAAGTTTAATCATTGCTATGGGTGTATTTTTTATTGGCACAGGCATTCACACGACGTCCTATGACCATGAAAATGTTTATGACTTTTTGCCATATCATTTTATGGTAGAAAGTCGTGGCGATATCAATCGTGTCAGCCATGATGAACTGCGTGATATTGTGCGCACTGCAGGTGGAGAAATTTCAGATATCCGCTCTCTGCCCTATCTGGATGTAGACGTTTTTCGTCACTATGGGCCACCGCCCATTATTTTTCATCATTTAGAAGAGCAATCGTTTCTTGTCAATGCCCAGGCATTTAGCCGATTTGTTGATGAGGATTTTTCTGTAGAGCGGGGGGAATTGCTGGTAGTCACTAATCATCGCGAGGCTTATGCACGCGGTGCTTATTTTGAGTCAAATTTAAGAGGAGACTGGCCGGGGATGCAGTTTTCTGGTGCAGACACACGGGTTGTGTTCCGTCCGTTTGCCAATGCGCATGGTAATCGTTCGTTTTTGCCGCATCATGCGCATGTGATAAACACCAACACTTGGGTAGAACTTGCGGCAAGCAGTGAAATCCATGAGTTGACCGTTTTTAATTTATCCCGTGGGGACCATGCGCGGGTGATGAATGCGTTGATTGTTGCACTGTCGGTTAGGAATAATTTGCCTGCGGGTATATGGAATAATAGTGCAGAGTTTGCGCTAAGCCGCCGCGATGATGTGAGTCTATTGCGCCCCATTTCACAGGCCGAGCCGCAGGACATTCATTTCCGCGCGGATAGTATTTTACAGGTTTTTAGCGTATTTTCTGGGCTGTATTTTTTATTGGTTGCGGGATTGATTTTGTATTGTAGCTTTGCAGCGGGTGAATTAAAACGCGCACGTGATGTTGCGGTGCGCGTGAGTGTGGGGTTGCCTTTGAGGGAGTGTAAGAAGTATTTGGTTATTTATAGTGTTTTGTTTTTTGGGCTGCCGTTTGTCGTTGGTGGGGTGGTTGGCGTGGTGGGGGTCTTGTGGGGTTTATAGTAGTAGAAAATGTACTATTCCAGTGCAAGTTCCTTTTTTAGGTCGCTATGTGAAATCAATGGAATATAATCATCATGCCCCATATTATAGGCATTGATGATTTCTAATTCCTCGTTTGTTGGGTCTTCTGTCTGAAGATTAAATTGTATTTTAATTGATTCCCAAATTCTTGTGGCTTCTTCTTCGCTCATGACAGTAATCGCGCCATAGAGTCTTTCTTTTACAATAGACATATCGTGTCCTCCTATCTATATATTTGCCCTCGGCTATTAATATCAATGATATCTATAATATTTCCATAAGCGTCATATATCACTCGAAATTTGCCAACCCTTAGACGATACCCGTCTGTACCACGCAATTTTATGATATCACCTTGGTTCAAGGGTATTTTTTCGATGGCTTCTAAAATTCTGGATTGTGTTTCTTTATTTTGTTTTTTTAGAAACTTTATAGCAATCTTCGAATATTTAATATGCATAGCAATACTCCTAAACAATACTGAGTTATCTTCATCATTTGACATAATCTATTCTAAGCTTATGTTGCCATTCTCGCAAGACTATTTATATCACCAGCAACTTCTTGCAAAATGCAAGAAGTTGAAATCATCAAAATTTTTAAAACCCAGCAGACTTAATCCCCAAATCCTTCGTATCTCAATGTGTAAAATAAAATAACGAAAATAACAAATAATAAAATGACAAATGTCACTACCAAGCAACATGACCCCGCGCTAAAATAACATTACATTCACAAAAAACAAATATAGCTACATAATTTAGAGGAGATAAATTTTAATGCAAAAAATAATGATAAACAAAAGCCTCCGTTCAATATGGCGCAACAAGAAATCATACTTCTCGGGTATATTTGTACTGATTGTTGGGCTGGGCATGTACATCGGCTTCCTCAGCGGGTATCTGGTCTATATGGAGTCGGTGCGCCAATACCACGCAAACACAAACTTTGCCGATGTATTCGCCGCCGTCCGCACGATGCCCCATGCCTCTGTTGACCGCCTTACGCGGATAGACGGCGTGGCCGAGGCCGAAGGACATCTGACGAGTGCCGCCCACGCACGAATAGACGGCTTTGATGAAATCGTTGGTGTGCTGCTTATCGGCGTAGACGACACCCGCCCATTTACAATCAACCAAATGGCACATAGAGGCGAACCCATTAGCACAGGCAATGATATTTTGGTCAGCAGTTCCTTCTGGAATGCACATGGTTTAAACATCGGTGACACCATCCGCATACTCATCAATGGGCAGTACGAAAATTTTACGATACGCGGCACAGCCCTTCACCCAGAATTTATATTCGCGCCGTCTGTAGGCGGCGGCATTGGGGACTTGAGAAACACGGTGGGCTTTGTGCAGCAAAGTGTAGTAGAAAACAGTGCCAATATGCAGGGTGCTGTCAACAATGTAAGGCTGACGCTGGACGAATCCACCACGTTTGAAGATGTAGAAGCTGATTTAATCGCCGCGATGCAACGCTATGGCATAGTCGATCTGGTACCCAGGTCAGGCAACTTTGGCTATCTCGGCTTAATCCAGCAAAGCCAAGTATTTTCCATGATGGGTACGACCTTTCCCTTGATTCTGTTGGTCATCGCCATTGGTATGCTATACATCACACTCAAGCGCATTATCACGCTTGAACGCACAGAAATTGGTACAATGAAGGCCCTTGGCTTTTCCAGCAGATATGTGGTCAGCGGGTATTTGATTCAAGGTATTCTGGCGTCCATCATCAGTTTTACGCTGGCACTGGTGTTTGGCTGGTTTATTGGCGGTGCGTTTTACGGCCTCATGGATGTATTTGACTTGGCATGGCTGCCGTTCCGGTTTGACACCACCGTGATGATATCTGCGTTTTTAATCGCCATATTCTCCAGCCTGATTGGCGTACTCATGGGCGCAAGGGCATCGCTGAAAGTAAAACCTGCCGAAGCCATGCGGGAAGAACCTCCTTCCGGCGGAGACAAGGGCAGTCAATTTAATGGATTCTTTTCACGGCTGATTCTGGATGTTGGCGGCAAAATAGGACTGCGCTCTATGCAGCGCAATAAACGCCGTGTGGCAATTACCGTCATCAGCATTGCCGCCATATTTGCTACAGTAAACACATTCTTTACGATGGGGCAAATGATGTATGACCTGACAGATGATATGTTTACAAAAATCCAAATCCGTGACGGTACGATTAATTTAGGCACCCCAATGCCAAGAGATATGCTGATTAGAGAAATCGGACAGATGCCGGGTGTATTGGAAATAGAAGCCGTGCTACAAATGGCGGTCGAACTTGAAAACAATGGGGAAAGCCTTGCACTGGCCATTCAAGGCATCGCCGCCGACGCCAATATGTTTAATATCTTCGATAACAGCGGCGTACAATTGCGTACAGACAGCGGCGGATTGATTCTTAGTCGGTTTTTTGCAGATGAACTGGGGCTTTCGGTGGGGGATATGGTATCTGTTTCGCATACCAGTCTGTATACCAACGCTTATGTAGAAGTCACGCAGTTGTTTGAGGCGGCTTTAAGCGGCGGGGCTTATATGGAAATTTCAGAGTTGAGTGCACTTTTCGGCAATGAAACCATCGCCAACTCGCTGATGATTAATGTGCAGGAAGGCTATCTGCCAATCATTTTTGACCTGCTGGTTGACGCACAAAACATCGTTGGTTTAAACGACAGCACACAAGCCCGCGCCTTTCAGCAGATGAACGATGACTTAAACAACAACATTTTTAATATGATTAATATTGTAGCAGTTCTGCTGTGTTTTGCGGTCATTTACAATATTTCAAATATTTCTCTTGGAGAAAAACAGCGGGAATATGCAACACTTAGGGTACTTGGTTTTCAAGCCCCGATGGTGAATGAAATTAATACATTTGAATATGTGTTGATGCTGCTTGTGGGCAGTGCGTTAGGCATTGCTGTGTCGGCGTGGTTGATACCGGTCCAAGGTGTGCTGTTTAGCTTCCGGCAAAGCATTTTGAACCCGACGCTAACACTTGACCAAACCGCCCTCACTTTTGTAGGGGTTGCAGCGTCGGTGGCGGTATCGTGCTTTTTAACAGGCAGACGTATACGAAAATTCAACCTGGTAGATGTGTTGAAAGAGAGGTAAGAAACAGTGAAAGAAATTTTAACAGTCAATAATCTGTGCAAGGAATATATCGTTGGCGAAGTGACAATACCCGTGCTGCGCGGCATGTCATTCAGCTTGTACGAAGGGGAATTTGTTGTGGTGCTTGGGCCAAGCGGCTCGGGCAAAAGCACGATGATGAACATGATTGGCGGCATTGACAGCCCCACCGACGGCGATATCATTTACGACAACAAAAACATCAGTACGGCTTCCGACAAAGAGTTGACAAATTATAGAAGCGATGCCATCGGTTTCGTGTTCCAGTTCTACAACTTATTGCAAAATTTAACGGCACGGGAAAACATAGAACTTGCCGCCGGGTTGTCAAAAGACGCGCTAGATATCGACGAACTGCTTGCCAAAATAGGCATGTCAGACCACAGAGGTCACTTTCCAGCGCAAATGTCGGGCGGTCAGCAGCAGCGCATAGCCATCGCACGTGCCATCGCAAAAAATCCAAGTCTGCTATTATGCGACGAGCCCACAGGTGCGCTCGACTCCGACACGGGCTTACAGGTCATAAAAATACTTAAAGAATTCAATCAATCCTACAAAAAAACAATCGTCATCATCACCCACCATGCATCCATAGGAGAAATTGCCGACCGCGTATTTCACATCAAAGACGGCAAGTTGGCAAAAATAGTAGAGAATGAGAACCCTAAACTGCCAGAAGAGATTGAATGGTAAAGATAATTATTAGAGGAGAGTTAAATCATGAAAAAGAAGATTAAATATGCAGTGATTTTGGTAGTCGTTTTAGCAATCGTGGGAGTTTTTGTTTTTTCGGCAATGCAACCACTCATGGTGGCTACTGTAACCATCACGCCGTCACATGCCGAGATGTATTTTACCGAGCGTGGGCATGTGCAGGATGACCGCCATGTGAATGTGTATTCTATGGTTGGTGGCGCAGTGCTTTCTGTAGCAGTGCGTGAGGGGCAGTTTATCCATGAAGGCGATGTGATTGCCACAGTTGACCCTGTAGATTTGCTGCATGAAATCGAGCAAATTAGAGCAGGAAACCTGGCAATTTATGCGCAAATTGATAATTTGTCTGTAGAAGAATCACAGGCAAGGTCAAGCCAGGCTTCTGCCCGAAACGTACTGCAAAGCGAGCTGAATGCCATCAACGCGCAAGAGCAAATGGCAAGAACGACCGAACTGAGCGGACAGCAAATGCGTGACGAAAATATTCGCCTACAAAATATTCTTATCGAGCAAAGTTTTGCAGATTTGCAAAATGCGTTAAATGATTTAGAACGTGTCCAAGGGCTTTATATCGCCGGAATCATGACCAGATTAGAAGTTGAGGCAAATGAACAAGTTGTTGAAGCCTTGCGTACAGCGCATCAGGTAAACCAGCAGCAGTTAGAAATCATCAACAATGATTCAATCACAGACCAATCCGAGCATTTTGCAGCTTTACGGTCATCTATTCAGGCACAAATTAACGGCATTAACACATCCCTAAACGAACTCAGCATGGAACCCATGCGCCGCAGTTTTTACGCACAAATTGAAAGCAATAATCTATCCATTGCCAACCTCGAACGCAGAGTGGCAAACAGCACCATCGTAAGCCCAGTATCTGGCATCATAGAAAACCTACAAATAGATTCTATCAATATTTTAAACCCAGCCATGCCGGTGGCAGAAATACGCACAGAAGTTGAAAATTTAGTGGAAGTATTTGTTTCCACTGCCAATATCACCGATTTATCTGTGGGTGACATTGTTGATTTAATCTTCCTCCGTCAAGGCGGCGACGCGGTTTATTCAGGCAGAATTTATTCGATAAGCGACCGTGCCGAAGCTACTGTGTCCATTCTGGGTGTTGAAGAACGCCGTGCGCGTGTGCTGATTGAACCTGTAACCCCAAGCGATTCTTTCCGCAGTGGTTTTGACGTGGATGTACGCTTTATTACCTACTCTGCCAATGACCAAATGCTGGTGCCACGCACTGCTGTATTTGAAGAAAACGGACAGAGTATGGTTTATGTCGCCACCAATGGTACTGCAACAGCACGTCCCGTGGCAGTGGGTACTCAGCTTAGAACAGAGTTTGTTGTGGAATCTGGCTTGAGTGTTGGCGATGTGGTTATTAGAGATGCGAGACAAAGTGGATTGAGTAGTGGTGCGCGCATTGCATATTAACGGCAAAAAGAGCGTTCGCGGGATTGGGAGCGGTAGATGTTGTTTGGGTTTCCGCAAGGGCAAGGGTACGATATAATGCCCTTGCGGAATTTCCTGTGGGAAAAGCAAAGGCACCCAAAGAGAGTTTTCTCGAAAGAATATTGTCAAAGATTTAGAGACAATTATAGCTTATATCGAGGAAAATTTTTCAAAGAATATACACTTATATTGAAACACTGGAATTGGTGGAATGAGAAAGGTGCAAAAGCCCATGAATAATAAAAATGAAACCATCAACATTGATTACGACCTACTCATGGATTTGCGAGTAGATTTCGCCTTTAAGTGCTTCGCAGAGGGAAATCCCGAATCTCTTATTTCAATACTTAATGCCATTTTTGCTAATGCGAAAATCAAACGAATTGTAAAATCGGTACGCTTGAAAAATCCCACAATGGACAAAAAATCCATTGAAGATAAGCTGTCCATTTTGGACGTTAGAGCCGAATTAGATGATGGTACAGACATACTAATTGAGATGCACTTACATGGGTTGGGACAACTTAAATCAAAAACGATTCGCTCATGGGCGAGAGCCTACAGCGAGGAATTAGAAGCAGGGAAACGCTACACAGATCAGCCGCCAACCATAACAATCGCATTTGCAGATGGTGCGGTTGAGCCAATAAAAACAGCCCAAAATACCAAGAATAAAATCCACCGTGTATGTATGATAATGGATAAAGATGACGGTACGATTTTCACAGAAGCATTAGAGTTACACTATATTGATATGAAAGCCTTTGCCAAAGCCGTAAACGAAGCCGACAGCATAAACATACAAGAAACCCATGAAGATATGTTTGCATACTGGCTTTCTATAATCACCCTAAAGGAAATTGTAAACAAAGATATTATAGAAAATGCTCGAAAGGAAAAGGAGGTAATCCAAATGGCTGTATCATCAATAGCAAGACAAAGTGAGGATAAAATCATGAGGCAAGCCTACCAACGCAGGAAAGACGAAATATTTTTCCACAACGCAGCACTGGAGCAAGCTACCCGCAAAGCAGAGCAATTACAAGTCGAAAACGAAAAACTACGCCGTGAGAATGACGAACTACGAGCAGGGAAAACAACGTAAAAACCACCCTCCAACCCGAAAGCAATACCAACCCGATAAGAGGTTAAACCCTTTTATCGGGCTTTTTTACGCCTTTTTTGGAGAAATGATGAAAAGTCCTTGACTAAGCCGCCCCAACCGAGAGGGACATTTTTAGTGCTAACCCACAGTTTAGTACCTAACTAAAAAGTGCGTACTTGGCAAGCATTTCTCCTGCGGTATAATTAATTGTAAATGAAAATGAGGAGAGATGATTTGTATTATGACATCTACTACGGTTGCGCAAAGATTGCTTAAAGTTTCTTTGGTTGTATCTACTGGCTTTTTGGTTTTTCAGTTGATTGTGGGATTTTTGGTTAGTTCGCAAGCGATTCTTGCGGATGGAATTTCTACGTTAATTGGGACAATTGTGTCTTGTTTTAATCTTGTATTTTTAGGTTTTATAGGGCGACGCAATGTTGAGAAATATCCATTTGGTAAAGAAACGCTAGAGCCGTTTATTGGGGTTGTCAATCAAATGCTTATGCTTATCATTGCGGTGACTATTGTCATTGATAATGCACAGGTGATATATGCTGGTGGAAACGATGAAGTACATATCACCGCCGTTATTTTGTTTGGAATTATTTCCACCGTTTTTAATTTTTTCGGGTATAGATATTTTAAGAAACAGGCAAAAAAACACCCAACACCTACCGCAGAATTGTTGGTGGTTGGGTGGAAGTTTAGCATGATTGTTGGGGTTGGCCTTATGCTTGGGTTTAGCCTTTCGTGGGGGTTGAGTATGACGGCATTGAATCCATTCACGGCTTATATCGACCCTGCCTTGGCGATTATACTTATGCTGGTTTTTATTGTATCGCCTATTCTTGAAATGAAAAATTGCTTTAAAGAATTGATGCAGGCTGTGCCGTCTGAAGAAATTGTGAATACTATTGCTGTTAAGGTTGAAAATATAAACGAGGCATACGACTTCGCCGACAAAGTGATGCGATTAGGAAAGGTCGGCGGCAAAATTATTATTGAAATTGATTACGTCATTGATAGGGAATCCAAGTTGAATTGCGTGTCAGAGCAAGACCGATTGCGCAACAGTCTGATTCAGACTTTTGCCGAATTGGATTACGAAAAATGGATAAATATTAGTTTCACTAATGATATCCGTTTAACAGAGCATACCGCATGATATCCAAACGTGGTTGAGGAAAGAGGATTCAAATGAGTCGCTTGGAACAAATAAACGGGGCATTGGAAGATGCAGACTCCACCTATACCCTATCCCTCATTAACGGAAAATATAAAATAATTATCATATATTGCCTTGCGGAATATGGTGTGGTACGCTTCAATGAAATGAAGCGCATACTTCCCTATATCTCTTTCAAAATGCTGAGTACCACACTCAAAGAACTGGAAGCCGATAAACTGGTATACCGAGAAGAATTTACAGAAATCCCTCCCCGTGTAGAGTACACACTAACCAAACGGGGAAAATCACTGCTTCCCCTGCTGGACAGCATGAGCCAATGGGGGAAAGAACATAGAGCAGATTGAAAGGAGCAAACACGATGAAAAAGGTTGTTGTCATTACTGGCAGCCCACGAAAAAACGGTAATAGCATGTCCATGACAGAAGCATTTATTCAAGCCGCTAAAGCGAAAGGACACATTGTTACGCGTTTTGATGCCGCACACATGAATGTTGGGGGTTGCCACGCTTGCGATGCCTGTTTTGAAAATGGCAAGGCATGTAGTTATGATGATGATTTTAACGTCATTGCCCCATCCATCGTTGAAGCAGATGTGGTGGTTTTTGCGACCCCTGTGTATTGGTATTCTTTTCCGTCACAGCTTAAAAGTGTCATTGATAAAATGTATAGTTTTGTTGTTGCCGATAAGAATGTCAGCGAAAAAAAATGCATATTAATTGCGTGTTGCGAAGAAGATGACCGCTCTGTTTTAGACGGTGTAAGAACGCCATTTGAACGCATAGCGGCTTTTCTGAAATGGAAGGTACTTGATGAAGTCATCGTTTCAGGAGTGTACCGAGAGGGAGATATTCATAAAACAGATGGTTGCCAAAAAGCCGCCGCACTTGCAGAGTTGATATAAAAAAAACCGAAAATGCAAATTCACAAGCATTTTCGGTTTTTTTATAAAATACTTACTTAGTCGTTTCCAAATTGCTCATTCAAGTAGTTGGCACGTCGTGTGAGATAATCTGTTAAAAAGTCCACTTGCCCTAAAAAGGTATCAATTTCTGCCACATGGTCTGGGTTTGGCCACATGCCTAGCACACCCATGATTTCGTGACGTTCAAAGTTGCGTTCAAAAGCAGATTGGTAGCGTCTTGCATACGTATCTATATGGTTTATAGATTGTTGTATCGCTTCAAATGCGACATCGTTCCAACGTGCTTCTACCGCGTCACGAAACTCTGGTACTCTCATCAGGTGCCTAAACCAATAAAACTGACCGCCTACATAAAGCCCATATGGTGTCTGGTTTCTTTGCCAAGATGTATTGCCTGCCGCCACATCAAAATCCCACAATGGCCCCATGTGCAAACGGCGTGTATTGCCTTGGCCTTGAATCGTCATGAATACACTGGAGAAGCCGACGTCCACATTTTTCATCAGTTCTTGGACGATGTAAAAGTCCACCATGGACGGTATATCAACCAGTGCGGATATGCGCTCAAAATCTTGCGCGCGAATGGCGCGGCTGACCGAGTCTATAAAAACTCTGGCATATTCCAGATGCTCTGGTGTTAAATCGTCTTCGGGGTAGCGCACTTCGTATAGAAAATCTCTGACGAATTCTGTGCTGTTGTTGCTGCGCCCGACAATACCGTCTGGATGGGTATTAATTCGGAAGAAGTTTACGCCTTCCTGTTGACTGCGCGAATCACGATAAAACCGCCAATCAATTTCTAAAAAATATTCGCTTATCGTTGGGTTTGGGTCGCCGGTTATTTCCACTCTGCCGTCATGTACAGTTCTTTCATCCACAAGCAGATAAACACCCATGTATTCGCCGTTGACATACAAGTGAATATGCTGCGCCAGTGGTGTCCAGTCCATACCGTCAAGCTGACCGCCCAAATGGTAGGCAAAATAATCACGCATCAGTGACCTGTCAGATTGTGCGGCAATAAGCACCCAGCGACGATATGTGTGTTCTGAACCAAGCAAAGACTGCCGATTGTCAAAGCGTATGCGTAGGGGCCTTTTGTCTGGGAAACGCGACCAACTGGATTGTCCTCTGCCACGAATACGCCCTGTTTCGTTTTCAAAGCCGTCCGTGCCTGTAAACGTAAATGTGGAGTCAATCCACAAATTTCTATCGACAAACGGTACACCGTCCGCTTCAATGTGCAGCGATGGAAAATCCCTTGTGTTTGCGTAAGCAGTGGTTGGTATCAGTATGACCATTGCAAACATAGCCAGCAAGGTAAAACTAAACACAATTTTTTTGTTCATGACTAGCCTCCTGTTTTTTATTATCTTACAATCCGCACATCATTCGATGTGATATCACGTACAAGTGGATTTACTGTGCGGTTAACCAATTCCAATATGCCCGCTTCATCGGCTAATTCATACCAATGCGGTGCGCCGCTTGTACCCGCCATGGGCAGGGTATACAGATGCAAGTTTTCTATACCGCCGACATGACGTGCTTGACTGGCAAACCACGCCAGTTCCCCCATGGCTAAATCTGAATATACATACTCATTAAAAATGCTTATAAACTCTGGAACTCGGAGTAAAGAGGCGGGCGACAATAATTCATTCACCACCGCCGACAGCACTTGTTGTTGATTTTTTATGCGCTGGTAATCGGTAATGGTTTGGCTGTTGCTATTTCCCCTTCGGTATCTGGCAAAATGCAAGGCATTTCTGCCATCCAACACCTGTTGCCCCGCGGGGATATTAATGTGCAAATTTTGCCAAGGGTCATCATACATTTTGTGGAATGGCACGTCAATTTCAACCCCACCAACCATATCTATCGAGCGAATAAACGCGTCATAATCTATACTGATATAAAAATCCGGCCTAAACCCAATCAGCGTTGACACTTCGTATTTCATGCGCTCTGCGCCGCCTTCATGGCCGCCATCGTTCAAATTGCCAACTAAATACGCGGCCACTATTTTTCTGCGGTTACGCTGAAAATCGACACGCGTGTCACGGGGTATGCTGATGATATACCCCTGCTGCGCAATGGCATCGTATGCGGCAACCATCACGGTGTTGGCATGATTGCCCTCTGTAAGCCCAAAAATCAAAAATGTGAAAAATGAAGGTTTCCGTTCTTCAAATTGCAATAAGCTAGGAGGTAGCAGTGCATCCTCTGGTTCATAGTCTGTGTCCAATCCATTTGTATCAAAACGCGAAGATGTGTTCCTGACAGATGAAGGGCTCTGCTGCATCGCGGCCACCGGAATACTGGGCAATTCTGGCGGCCTAATCGTATTGTTTACAGCATACCAAACGCCACCGCCAGCCAGTGCAGCCACAGCAATGGTTGTAAAAAACGTGGTTGCAAAAATTTTTATAAACCTTTTATTCTTAAACATAAATTCACCTTTCAAAAACCCTTCGGGTTCGTCCACATGAAAACAGCCATTTAGGCTGCCCAACTTCTTTCGGGGTCATGATACCATTAACGCAAAAAAAATGCACTACATTTCATGGACTATTTCTAAGAATTTTCGCAAAACGCCATCCGTCATTTCATCATTTGACGGATGGCACTTTGAATAGTCTTGCGTTTTACCCGTTGGCTTATTCCCAAACAGGATTTGCAGACAAATTATTTCTTTGATATACAATGCCACTTTCATCACGCAAAACCGTAATTGCAGAAGCTTGTTCGCCCATAACATCTTCGGTAAGCATAGCCGCCAATACAGACACATTGTTGGCATCAGTAATAATTTCTTCTAACTTATTGTTATGAAAGTGGTCGCCTTGATTGGTGTCCGCATGGAATATCCATTCCGTAACAGCACTTGGAATAACAATTGAAACCAGCGCATTGTCCATAAACGCACGATAGCCAATGGACGCAATAGAATCTGAAAGTACAAGGCTTGTGATTCCATTATCTCTAAAAGCGTCGTCTTCAATACCCACTACAGGAAATGATTCATCGCCCACTTCAATTGCTTCGGGAATCACGATGTCCGATTGGTCATATGCCTTGCCCAAAACAAAAGCTTCTTCTTCCTCAAGGTCTACAAAGAAATGGAAGCCACTTGTTGTCACGTATTTTCCAGTAACCTCATAGCTTGGCACGAGATACCCACTCATCAATAACGCAACCAGTCCGAAATAAATAAACAACCCAGAAATATCTTTAACCGATGTAATAATCGGCGCAGAACCCGCCGCTTGGTCTACTTTAAGCTTGATAAGCACAAACGGTACCAGAAAACCTAAAACTGCCGCCAAGGTCATGGTCGCTACCAGTGAAATACCAACAGCAAGCCCAAGCATGGGTATGCCCAGCCAAAAACTGATGACAACACCAGCGATTGCGCCAACCATAGCATCCATAGAAATGCCTACGCCAAGTTCTTTAAGAAATGGCTTTAAAAATTGCTTGATATTAATATGCCCAAGCACAACGCCGCGCGCAAATACTGTGGATGATTGTGTACCCACATTGCCGCCCATATCCATGATGAGTGGAATAAAAAACGCTACAATGACAACACTTTCAAGAATCTCTTCAAATCCTTCAATAATCAGTCCTGCCGCCATACCAGCCGCCAGTGTGATAATCAAAAACGGTAAACGTACTGCCCATATCTTCCAAAGGCTGCCTTTGGTTAAAACCTCACTGCGGTCGGTTTCTTTGCCTGCAATATCCGCAAAACCAGCCGCATCTAAGATATCTTCTGTGGCTTCTTCTTCCAAAATATCTACGGCATCGTCAATCGTGACGATACCAACCAAACGATTTTCCTTATCAACCACCGGAATAGCCAGCCAATCCAACCGCTGTAAAAGCCTTGCGACTTCTTCTTGGTCGGTATCCGTTGACACTTGAGCCGCAATTTTTTGCATGACATTTTCAACTTTGGCGGCTGGGTCGGCAATCCAAAGGTCGCGTAAGGATATGACACCTTCCAGCTTTCTTGTATCGTCGGTGATGTAAATTGTATAAATCGTTTCTTTTTCTTTTGCGTTTTCTTTCACTTTTGCAAGCGCTTCCGCAACAGACATGTTGCGGCTGATGCGTACATATTCGGGCGTCATAATATGCCCAGCGGTTTGTGCCTTGTACCCCATCAGCAAGCTGGTCATTTCCCGTTCTTTCACTGACAATTTTGCCATCATCTTATTGACAAATGTGGCGGGCATCTCGTCAAACAAACGTACGCGTTCGTCTGGGTCAAGCTCGGCAATAATTTCAATTGCCGCTTCATCTGTAAATGAGCGGATAAGCCCTTGTTGATAGCTTGTATCAAGCCGTTCAAAAACAAACAATGCCTTGTCTTTTGACAATAAGCGGAAAACCACGACTCTGCTTGCGGTGGTTAGTTCCATCATCATATCTAATATGTCTACTTCATTGGCACCGTTTAAAAGCGTTTTTAACGATTCCATGTCTTTAAACTTGATGTTTGACATGACAGATTTAATAAAATTGGCGGTTCTTTTGTCTGTGTTCATTGGTTTGTACCTCCTGTTATTTTATATTTGGATGTACAGCCCTATTGAGTGACTTCGTTGAATACGTGTGACGGAATGAAAAAAGCCAATACCATCACAATTTTTCGCGGAGGCCCATCAGGTTCCGAGCTGCATTTACTGCTACTTTCCATTCCGTTCTCACCTCTTTTTTCTTAAAATAAAAAATCCCCTGTCACCATTCCATGCGATGACAGAGGATTTTAACAATTGTTAATCCTCAAGAAAATAACGCTTCAAAAAAACATAGAAACGCATTCCATTCACCGTCCAAGCTTTAACTCTATAGGGCAATGAAGTTACGTTATTCCATGCCTTGTTTTCGACATGGACTGTTGACCTGCTCATTGTGTCTCCACAAATCCGCGGCAGCAACCCGTATCCCTATAGTAGCCTCACCTACCGAAATGGCTTTTAAATTCAGCTTTCCTAGCCTACAAATATATTTTTAGTTTGTCAATACTTTTTTGAAATTTATAAATCCAATATATTCCATACTAGAAAAACAAAACAATAAACACCACCAGCGCAAAAATATAATAGATGGCAAAGTATTTCAGCTTCGCTTTTTTAATCACAGCCAGCATGAAGTTTATCGCAATGTATCCTGTCACTGCGGCAGTTATAAACCCTGCACCCAGGTTTATAAAATTCAAACCTTCAATAAGTTCTGGATTTGACAATATACGGGTTACGCGAAACAGCATAGCCCCGATAGCCGCAGGCACAGACATGAGAAAAGAAAATTTTGCGGCACTTTCACGATTTACACCCCTGGCCATTGTAGCGGTAATCGTGCTGCCGGAACGAGAAATACCTGGAAAAACAGCAAAAGCCTGTGCGCATCCAATAAAAGCGGCATCAACAAAACTAATATCATCCACCGTTTTGTCATTCCACTTTAATTTATCAGAAAGCAATAAAACCATGCCCGTGATAATAAACCCAGCAGGTAAAAATCGCACCGCATGGAACATAGATTCGATAAATTCCTCAAAAAGTAACGTGACAATGACCAGCGGAACAGTGGCAATGACCAATAATGCCGTCATTTTTTGAAATGGATTTTTAATCAGCACCCAAATATCCTTACGGAAAACAAACAGCAACGGCATCAAGCTGCCCATATTCAGCACGATAATAAAAGTCAGATTATCTTCGGCAGTAATGCCAAAAATATGATGAAACACTAACAAATGTCCCGAACTCGATACAGGCAAAAATTCAGACATGCCCTGTATAAAACCTAAAATGATTGCTTCAAGTAAACTCATGCGCTAACCTCTTATCTTTTGTTTGTACTATTATAACGCAGTCGCGCCTAAATGCCTATATATTCAAATTCCACAAAAAGTGCCATCACGCCATAAATAATCAGCGCAAGCCCAGAAATAACATGGCTTAGTCCAACCGGGATGCGCTTGACCTGTTTGGTTCGTGCCAAATGAAATGATAGCGCCGAGTATCCAAAATGTGCAAATGCCACCGTGATTGGAATAATCCATGTTGATTCCGGAAGAAAGATAATGGTTATCCCCATTGTGATTAGCATGGCTTCAAGGCTCATCACCAGCCCTACAAGCACAATGGTTTTAAGGGAAATATTGATTTCCTCCGTGGTGCCTTTACGCCGCTTAATATGCTCGGATATGAAATAATGTGAAATCGTCCAAAGCCCCAGCGAAATAAATGCAAAGCCAACCACTAAGTCAGGGTCAAAGGGTATTAATTCATACACATGCCCAGCCATTAAAAACCCAAGCATACAAAGACCAAATAGAAATGCGTTGATTACCGCAAGGTATAAAAACTTACACCGCTTTTGCATCCCCAGCGAAAGCCCAATAAAAAACGCATCCACCGACACAACAAGCCCTGATAAAACTGGCATAAACATAATTCCAACCTCCAAATAATAAAATTAGCGTAAGGAAAAACTTTTTCCCTACGCTAATATATGTCTCTTGTCTTAAAGTGTTACGCTTGTTTTTATTTTAAATAGAGGTGACTTATGCCAGACAACAAAAAATTTTATACCCTAAAAGGATATAGTTTATTAGAGGGCAATACCATTACCGCATCCATGGAAGATTATTTAGAAATGATTTTTAGAATCCATTCAACTGGTGAAACCGTTCGGGTTGGCACACTGGCTGAAAATTTGAATGTGAAACCGTCATCTGCTACAAAAATGGTAGGCAACCTCAAAAAACAAGGTTTGGTATCATCTGAAAAATACGAATACATAAAGCTGACAGAAGCAGGGACAGCACTTGGAAAATATCTGGTATTCAGACACGATACTATTCACAAACTGTTGTGTCTCATTAACCAGTCACAGAACGAGCTAGAACAGGTCGAGAAAATTGAACATTTTTTTAATGTTGAAACGGTGATGAATATTAAACGGTTCTTGGATGGTTTGGATGAGAAAAAGTAGACTCTCTAATAATCAGACGCGGCTCCAGCTTAGCCTGCCGAACTGGAATTTTTTGTGCCAATCCATCTAAGAGTGCGCAAGCAGTTTCTCCTAATGCTGTAGAATCTTGTGCAATCGTCGTAAGCGTTGGCGTACACCCCATGCCAAATGGATTATTATCAAACCCTACAATAGAAAAATCCTGGGGCAAATTCGCACCCAACGCATGAAAACGCCGTATCGCACCAAGTGCCATTAAATCACTGGCAAAATAGATAGCTGTTGCATCTGTTTTTATAAAATATTCGGCCGCGCTTGTGCCACTTTTCATGCTAAAGTCACCGCTAAAACATAGCTTTTCGTCATACGAGATGTCCTGTGCATAAAGCGCGGCAACATAGCCTGCCAGCCGTTCTTGGGATATATCCGCTTGCTTGTAGCCATTGACAAACCCTATACGCCTATGCCCCAGTGATGCAAGATGCTGAATGGCCAACGCCCCGCCAGAAATACTGTTTGTACCTACACTGCCAACCATGGGGTTTGCGCAGTGGATATCCATAACGACTGTAGGCGTTGTTACCGTCTCCAACTGTTTATAGTAGGGGTCGGTATTTTTTATGCCTGTAATAAAAAAACCATGAAATTTATTTTTATACGCAACTTGGTCAAGGGTTTCGTGTTTTTGCATGTCCGAATCAATATTTACAATAACGACATCATGATCAATGCGTTCAGCATATCGTTGTAAGCCCATAAATAAATTAAATAAAAATGAAGACTGGTCGTCTTCCATGTTATCAGGCTCTACAGCAAGCACCCCAAAACGGCGGCGCACACTTGCACTTTTTAAATACCCAAGCTCGTTGGCGTATGCCATCACACGATTTTTTGTACCCTCACTAATATCCTGCCTACCCGACAATGCTTTTGACACTGTGGCGGGTGATAGCCCAAGCCCATCAGCGATTCTTTTGACCGTTGGTTTCATTCAATACATCACCATACCCTAAGAAAATATATTTAAGGTTCACGTGCGGAGTATACAATTAATTGAGCGATTCTGCAAATAATGTGTTTTTATTTAGTAAATTGTTTCGTGAATTTTTTCGCAAATAATTCTTGACAATTTAGATTCACAGATGTATTTTATGATTGTAATTATTCACAAAAAAAATAATAAAAAAATATTTATATTGGATGCCTCCACATGATTTATTGATGCATGGCCAGTGTATCATTGTGGGTTATCATAAACATATTTTCATAGTGAAGTAGGGATGTGCATGAAAAAAGAAAATTGGATACTTTCCGAAAAAGACTTTAACTGGGCGGCATTGGGTAAATGTGAATCAATTATGTGCCTTGGCAATGGATACTTAGGATTGCGCTCGTCAACAGAAGAGCGGTATATAGGCGAAAGACGAGGGCTTTTTATCGCAGGCACTTTCAACCAATTCCATGAAAGCGAAGTATGCGAACTACCAAATGCCGCAGACTTTGTGGAAATGGAAATTCACTTGAATGAAGAATTATTTTCGCTAACCAGCGGAAAAATAGAAAACTACTCACGCCAAATTGATTTATCCACAGGCGAGTTACATAGGCATGTGGAGTGGGCATCCCCCGATGGGAATGTGTATGAACTAGATTTTTATCGCGTGGTATCCCTTAAAAATTTGCATACGATTGCGCAAAAAGTGTGCATCAAACCCATTTCCAGCCCTGTACAAGTACAAATTTCTACAGGCATTAACGGGCAAATGACCAATTCAGGAAGCCAGCATTTTTCTGAAGGTGCTAAACGCTTTTATGACAGGCGATACATGCAACTGGTACAAACCACTACCCAAAGCGGTATCGACTTTGTGTTCACCACTGATGTGAAATTATCTCAAGAAGCAGATACACATATTCTGATGGATAGGCGCAAAATTTTTTCTACTTATACCACCACCATAAAGAAAGACACGTGCCTAACCATTGAAAAAATTACCACCGTGCATACATCTCGTGACAACGATTTAAAAGACAGCACACTTTCTGCGCTTCAAACACAGGGTCTTGCCAATTTAAAAGGGCAAACGATGTTTGGCTATGACGGCATCGCCAAAGCCAGTGCGGCGACCTGGCGCGCAGTTGTGTGGGAAAACATTCCTGTCATTGTAGAATCTAGCAATCCGCGTGACCAATTGGCGTTGCGTTTTGCTCAATACCATTTGCAGATTATGGCACCAGCCCACGACAATCGCATGAACATCGGCGCGAAAGCATTATCTGGCGAAGGTTACAAAGGGCATACATTCTGGGATACTGAAATTTTCGCACTGCCATATTATATTTTCACGCAGCCAACTACTGCCCGTAGTTTAGAGGAATATCGTTATTTATCATTGCCTGGTGCAAGAGAAAAAGCCAAGGGTAACGGATATGACGGTGCGCAATTTCCATGGGAATCCGCTTGGCTTACCGATGGTGAAGTCACTCCGCTGTTTGGCGCGGCGGATATTATAACAGGGCTTCCAATCCCCATATTGACTGGGCTTATTGAAATTCATATTTCCTGCGACGTGTGCTTGGGTGTGTGGCAGTATTACATGGCCACAGGCGATGAGGACTTTATGGAAAAATACGGTTATGAAATTATTTTCGAAACCGCAAACTTTTGGGCATCACGTTTAGAAGAAGCTGACGATGGATTGCTTCATATTAATAATGTGATAGGCCCTGATGAATACAAAGACGGCGTGGATGATGACGCATTTACAAACTACTTTGCCCGTTGGAATCTGCATTTGGCGATGAAGTATTACAATAAGCTGAAAGACACGCCCACATTCACACGGCTGAAAGAACGTATCGGTTTAGACTATGCTAAATGGCAAGAAAAAGCGGATAAAGTATATGTTCCAACCCCACAAGCAGACGGGGTCATTCCTCAAAACCGCACATTCCTTGGGCTAAAGGATATTGACCTGACAAAATACAAAACCCAAAAACATGTGGGAAGCATTTACAAAGACTACAACCACGACCAAATTGGTGAAATTCAAGTATGTAAACAAGCAGACGTATTACTGCTTATATTGCTAATGGAAGCGGCGTTCACGCCGGAAGTAAAGCGCGCAAACTGGAATTATTACGAGCCTCGCACATTGCACGACTCCTCGCTTTCACTATCCACGCATTCCATTTTGGCTGGCGACATGGGTGATTTCCATGAGGCGTATGCGCTGTTTGAACGGGCTTGCAATATTGACATGGGGGCAAACTTGCATAGTTCAAACGACGGTATCCATGCAGGGTCTATCGGCGGTATCTGGCAATGTGCAATATTTGGCTTTGGCGGCCTCAGGCTGGTTGGCGGAAAAATCCGTCTTGAGCCAAAACTGCCAGAAGAATGGAGTCAGCTTACATTTTTTGCATGGCTGCGCGGGCAAAAGGTCAAAATTGAAGTGACAAAAAATAATATCAACCTAGAGAATTTAACAAAAACTAATGGTGTTGAAGTAGAAGTGAACGGCAACATGCACACCCTCAAGGATGTGTTAAATATAAATCAATAGGCGAATTGAAGGAGGATTTTTAACATGAAAAAATTTTTTTTACTGCTGATGATGCTTTCTGTATTTGCACTGGCTTTTAGTGCCTGTAGCAATGGCGACAACGAGGACGGTATCATCGAGGTCACAATCCCCCACTACAAAACAGGCGATAACACAGGTGCACTTTACTTCATGCCCATAGTCGAAAGTTTCAACTTAGCATACGAAGGACGGTTTAGGCTAAACATCGAGCCCATGCCCCAACATCTTTATCCAGAGCAACTGCGGTTGCTTGCAGGGCAAAACATGCTGCCTGTACTGATTGAAGGCGACTTAGATGAGGAATGGTTTAGAGAAGTGGTTATCCCCAACAATATGTTTGTTGACCTTCGTCCATTTTTTAGCGACCATCCTATTTACAACTACTTTAACCCCGACAACTACCAACATAATTTGACCGATGATGGACGTTTGATTACATTTCCGCACCCCATTCAAAGACCAATGACCATGTTTTACAACGAAGCACTGTTTCAGCCAAGTCGACCAATCAACCAAATGTCATGGCATGATGTTGCGGCAGAATTAGGTGACAACCGCATCGCGTTTATGACCGCCGAAAATGCTTGGACAACCATGCTTGCGTTTACATCTATGGTTGCGGCACAGCCTGGCGGTGCAGAACTGCTGATTAATTCCGCAGGTCCAAATGAAAGAATCATGGACTTTAATCAACCGCCGCTGATTGCCGCGTTTGCCCAACTTCAATATTTGATGGCAAACCATGCCCAACCCAACGCCATTGGCGCGCCATTTGCAGAAGCCGCCAACGCCATTTTCAACCTTGATGCCGCCATTATTGCAAACGGCCCGTGGATGATTGGTGACTTTGGCCCCGGCGGTGCAGAAAACTGGGGGCCTGGCTTCAACCCTGATACCATTCGCGCATCCGTATTGCCTGGCAATGTAGCGGTATTTAATCCTCTGGGCTACAACTGGTGGATTCCATCTACTGCAACGCCAGAGGAACAAGCACTTGCAACTGCTTTTCTTAACCACATGTATTCCTTTGAAAATGTGGAATTTATGATGGAAGTCGCTGGCGGACTCATTCCAGGGTTTGACTATTCACAAGCATTCCTTAACAACCGTGCAGAAGACAGGCTTATGAACGAATATTCCGCTTCATTTGACGCAAACACCATTATTGTTCCTGCATTTGCAGACACCATCCTCTCTTCTGTAGCGGACATGGACTTTGGCACGTTGCTTCCGCTGTTAATTAATGACTCAATGACACCAGAAGAATTTGCTGATGCATTAACACAGGCGTCAAGGGATGCATCTTAACGGGGTGAATCATGTTGAAGAAAAAGCCGCGGCTCAGTGAACCGCTTGGCAAGCTTGAACGCAGAAACTTGCCGTGGATTTATGCCTTTTTACTTCCCAGCATTTTAATTTTCTTTTTCTTTTATTTTTGGCCGCTTCTGACTGTGTTTGTAACATCTTTTACCCAATGGAATGGGTTTTCTAACCCCACTTTTATTGGGGTTGGAAATTTCACACGCCTTTTTCAACAACCGGCTTTCCACATATCATTGCGCAATTTGTTGTGGTGGTCGGTTATTGCGGCTACGCTTCATGTGGCCTATGGCGTGATGATGGCGATGATTTTCTACAAAGGTCCGCCTGGCTGGAAAATTGTACGCACGCTTTTTATGATTCCAAATGTAACCTCTGTTGCCGCTTGGGCAATGATTTACCGCTTTATATTTAATGACAATTTTGGGCTTTTAAATAATATTATTCGCTTTTTTAATCCCAATTTCTATGTACATTGGTTTTTTGCCTCGCCTTGGGCATTTTGGGCGATTACGTTTACATGGGTATTTTTTGCGGTAGTCATCACATTGGTGGTGCTTTCCGACTTGATGGCTATTCCCACAGAACTGCAAGAAGCCGCCCGCATAGACGGTGCCGGCAACTTTGCCGTCATGTGGCGTATTAATCTGCCGCTTTGCCGCCTGTCTATTGGCACATCTGTCATCATGGCGGTGACGGCACGTATTTCCATGTTTGAGGCAATCATGTTGACTTCACGCGGTGGGCCGGGCAATGATACCGCTAGCTTGCCCATCATTTTGGTGCGCAACCTAAGCAACAATAATTTTGGTATGGCCAATGCCACTGCGGTGGTCATGATTGTTTTAGGGGTGGCTGTTTTATGGAGTGTGCGTAAACTTTTCCGTATGGAAGAGTCTGTTTATTAAATAGGATGGTGATGATATGTTTCGTGGTTTAACAGCCGGGAAAATAGCTTCTTATTTCTCTATGTACATGGTCATGATTTTCACCGCGATACTGTCTGTTGGCCCATTGGTTTGGGTGATGATGTCATCGTTTAAAACCAACGCGCAAATTGTATCCAGTCCTTTCTCGCTGCCTACATCCATCAGCTTTGACGCATATAGAGAGGTCATTGATAGAGGAAATTTTTTCACATACGCGTTTAACTCACTTTTATATGCAACGGCGGCAACCGTTGCAGCATTGATTTTATATTCCATGAGCGCATTCGTTTTTGCAAAATACCGATTTCCATTCAAGGGACTGATTTATGTATTAATGATTATTACGATGCTAATACCCGGGCATAGCCGTGTGCAGCCTGTTTTTTCGTTAATTATACGTATGGGGCTTTTTGATACGCGTACAGGCATTATTTTAGTTTATATCACAGGCGGGCTTGCAATGAGTTTATTTGTATTGCGCGCCGCTTTTTCCAGTATTCCCAAGGAAATTTCAGAGGCGGCTACCATTGATGGTGCTGGATTTATACGCAACTTTACGGTCATGCATCTGCCTTTGGCCAAAGGCGGCATTGCAACGGCAGGCATACTCATGTGGCTTGGACATTGGAATGAATATTTTTGGGCATCGCTACTAACAACATCTGCCAGAACACGCACATTGCCTTATGCATTGGCATTCTTTTCGGATATGTTTTCGCTAAATTATACAAGAATGTTTGCTGCGCTGACTATGGTTATCATCCCAGGCATTGTTGTGTACGCATTGGCGCAGGAGCAGGTACAGATGAGTGTGGCGGGAAGTAGTGTAAAAGGGTAGTTAAAAGTATAGCGCGATTTTTGCGCTATACTTCAAACTCCTGAAACTCACTATGAATTTCTATATCACTCAGCCCGCCCTTTGCCATTTCAAAACTATTGCTTCCCAATATTTCAGCCACCGTTTTCTGTGGGTTTTGATGCAGAATATTCACCAGTTCTATAAAATCGCGGATGATTTCGCGGGGGGTGATATGGGTTTCGGCACCCACGCGGTTGTATTCTACGGTTAAAAAATACAGCAAATCTTCGTGACCCAGCACGGGCGTGTAGTTGAATAACCCTGCATGAATGTCACGGAGTTTTTCTACCAGTACATACATTTCCTCTTGGGTTAGCATAGTCAACCTGATGATGGGCGCAGACAAATCTTTTAAGCCGTCCTTAGCAAAATGACCTTCTGCAAGGCGCGAGCGTAGTGCTTCATAACTGAATACGCCACGGTATTTATCCTCGATGCATTGCGGCGTTCCGCCCATTAGAAAACCAATGTGTCTAGCTTTGCCCTGCAAAACATCGTTGTACATGGTTAGGATTTTTTCATAATTATTGTGGCGGGTGATTGAATTGGGGATTTTGAAGATGTTTACCAGCTCGTCTACAACGACAAGCAATCCTTTATATCCTGCCCCAACCAAGAACATTGCAAAGATTTTCAAAAAATCGTACCATGTGTCGTCAGTGACGGTAAAATTTATGTCCAAATCTGCTTTTGCTTCGCGGCGTGTTGGGTACTCGCCGCGAAACCATTTGAGTACGTTGCTTTTTAATGCCGCGTCGTCATCGCGGTAGGCTTGCCAGTATAAGACTATCGCTTTGGCAAATTCAAAGCCATTCACCATGCCTTCCAGTTCAGCAGTAAGTGCAAATATACGTTTTTCCACTTCACGAGAAAACACCTCGGCATCGGTAGCATCTATTTCAGAATCCATGCGCACTTGGGTTTGAATGCCGGAAATCCATTTTTCTAAAACCAAGCCCAACGCACCGCCATCGGGTTTAGATTTAGTGGACAAATTTTGAATCAGCTCTTTGTATGTAGCCAATCCTTGCCCCTTTGTACCTGCAAAACGACGTTCGGGCGATAGGTCGGCATCACATACTACAAAACCTTTTGCCGTGGCATAGTTGCGAATGGTTTGCAGCAAAAAACTCTTTCCACTGCCGTATTTGCCGACGATAAAACGAAAAGACGCGCCGCCGTCAGCAACCAAGTCTATATCATGCAAAATGGCAGAGATTTCTTGTGTGCGCCCAACCGTTACATATTCCAGTCCAACGCGTGGCACAACACCGCCTTTTAGCGCGTTTATTAAAATGCTGGCTATGCGTGGAGGGATTTTGGTACTGACATTTGTTTGTGGGCTCATTTTATCATCTCCGTAAGTTCTGTTACATAATCGTCGTAAATGGCTAAGGCTTCATCTAAAACACTGTCGCCGATTGCGTCCATTGCTTTTTCATTGATACTATCGGCCAATACTTCGGGCATTATACCATGTTGGTGGGCAAATGCTTCGATGGTGGTGTGGTTTGTCAGCAATGCAGTGAGGGCTTGTAACTCTATTTCTGTTAGTGTTTGTTTGAATGTTTCCCATGGGCTGGCAGACACGGTTGGGCTGGCATCCTCCACCACATGCACAATGGATTGCGTCTCTACTACGGAATGATGAGGCATTTCATCTTCTACAATCAGCCGTTCCTGCGTCTCTTGTGCTTCATCTCTAATTTTGCTTAAATTTTGGCTACTCACTTCCACCACTACGCGGGTTGCATCTTTATAAAATGCTGACACTGCCATATTGATGACCCCAAGCACGTCAAAATACGTGATGCCCTTATGCATGAGTGTATCTGTCGCTTTAAATAATACGCCTTTGTTTGCAGACAGTTTTATTTTGTATCCTGTTTCTTCGCGCAAACGCACTTCCATGCGTTTGATAATATAGCCTATTAAATCCTTACAGAAGTTGTAAGGCGTACGAGACTCAACCATCCAGTTGTCGTTTGCACAAGTAAAAACTTCACCGTCCGGCATTTCTACTTTTTTATTTGGCTGGCGATACCAATGATAAAAATTGGCCCGTCTGAACATATGCCAGCGATGTGTGGTATATCTATATGAAAACAAATCGACTAGGGATTTTGTCTTAAATTCGCCAAGATATGACCCTTTGAAAATTTCATGACGGTTGCCGCACATCGCGTCTAAGTCGTAAAGCACACGGCGAAAACAGTCATGGATAAGCTGCTGGTTGTCCGCTTTATAAAATTTTGATTTAGTTATATCGTATGTGGATAGTTCCAGCCAATCTTGCAGGTCAAATCGTTCCGGCACAAACATAAACAATTGTTTATAGTAATGATGCAATTTATATTTTTCAATAAATTCCGAAAAGCTGTGCGGCAGTAAATAATAAATATGATAGTGCTTTAACCAATGGGGCAAGTAATCATCCAACGCGGTTAATGTTTTCCCATACGTATTCCACACCCACATCAGTTTATCTAAACCTTCCACGGGGCTGCCTACACCAATATTTGCAAGCAGTTCATAGATATACAAAAACACACTAGAAAGAGACGCTCTAGCCATTTTCCCGCGTCTTACGCTAGTGCGCCATGTAAAATAAGTCCGCAATTCCTCATAACCCAACTGCTGATAGCATGGCGAATACATAGAAAATTCTCTGACGCCTGTATAGTCGTCTTCAAAATATTCCATGAACTTTGCCTGACGGTAGAATAACTTTGCGTCATTCCATGTATTTGGATTATCACTCGCCATGCTTCGCATATCATAGAATTTTTCCCGAATCGGGTCGGGTTTGCCAATGGGCTGAGACGGAATTAAAGCAGGGGCAGTTTCGTCTTCCCCAAAGTCTAATTCTATTTCTGAAAAAATATCCATATCTTTAATGCGTAAAACTGCTACCCCCGACAAATTCTCTTAAAATAGAATTGGGCGGTATTGTCTCACTGGGTATACACAGGAAGGAGTCTAGGAATTTAATCAACCGCCTGGCTTCGGTATACTGCGGCTCGTGTTGATCAATACCAAATAACAACGGCTCGGCGTATTGCTTTAACACACACATTTCATAAACCAATGCGGAATTGAAAAACGCATCGGCATTTTCTTGACAAGGATAAATATACTTTGCTTCGCCGCGCAATACAGACGGCCACATGCCAATGGTGGTTGCCGCCGTTGCCCCGCGATATTGAAAGTCACGCACGATGCGGCGCATAAGCCTTGCATCCGTCGTTGGAATACGATTGTGGTCATCAATATTGATTTGCGTCAACGCAGAAATGAAAATTTTAAATTTGTCGGAATCCGGTACGCCGTCGCTTACGCGCTCATTTAACCCGTGGATGCCTTCCATGATTAATACATCCCGTGGGGATAGTTTAATAAAATGCCCTTTATACTCCCGCTTGCCTGTAAGGAAGTTAAAGCGTGGAATTTCTACGCGCTGTCCATCTATCATCGCTTTAAGGTCTTTGGTAATTTGTGCCGTGTCAAGTGCGTTGATTGTTTCAAAGTCATAGTTGCCAAATTCATCTTTGGGGCAGTCTTCACGGTTGAGATAGTAATTATCTAATGAAATAATATGCGGTTTTGCCCCGTTTACGCGAAGCTGAACGCCCAGCCGTGACGCAAAGGTAGTCTTTCCCGAAGAAGATGGTCCAGCAATGAGTACAATGGGGCGGTGGTCATGCATGATTTGGTCGGCAAGCATGGCTATTTTTTTCTCTTGCAATGCTTCTGCCACGCGAATAATTTCACCGCTGCCGTCTTTGCACAGTTGATTGTTTAACGCGCCAACGGTGTCTGCCTTCATGATACGCGCCCATTGATTGCTTTCTGCAAAAACTTCTGAAACACGACTTTCTGGTACGTTTTCATCCAGTTCGGCATTCTGTTTCGGGTTGGGGAATTGCAACATAAAACCACGGGCGCGCGGCACCAGTTTAAACTGGTCAAGCCGCCCTGTGCGCGGCACCATTTCCCCATAAAAATAATTATACATCCAGCCCAATTTGTAGAAGCTGACGGTTAGATTGTGGCGGTATTTCAATAAACTGACCTTATCGTTTAATCCCAGGTCTTCAGCAATTTTTATTGCCATTTCTTTTGGCATTGTGTGCTTTTCTATCGGCAAGTCTTTTTCAACGATGCCGCGCATGAAAGTGTCTATTTCTTGCAAAAGCTCTTCTGTTACGGGTGCTTTAAGGTCTGGCAATTCGCAATAATAGTTTTTGTTTACCGAATGGGCAATGACCACGCGGGCAGTTTTGCCCAGCACGGCCTTTGCCGCATAAATCATCATGAAACTGACCCCGCGCTGGTATGCACGAAAACCATGTGGGTCGGTGATGTCCAAAAATTCTATCGTAGAGTCATAAAGCACTGGGCGCATTAAGTTATCTTGCAGTTCGTTATCAATTTTAGCCACAAGAATGGGCTTATTGCAAACCTCTGGAAACTGCTCGCTCAATTCAAAAAGGCTAATGCCATGCGGAATTTCTTTTTCCCCTACCCCAATGATATTTACTTTAATTTTATCTGCCATCATGTCCTCCAAGTTTTCAATTTAACATTGTACATATTATACAACAGTTTGGACAAAGTTGTGAGAAAAAGTCAAAAAAAACCGACGGCGCAAAACCATCGGTTTTATATTTTATTCAGCAGAATAATCGTCAAAATATCCGCGCACTAAAATGACTGGCGTACCTTTGTCTCCACTGCCGCCCATCAGGTCGCATAAGCTGCCTACCAAGTCTGCATATACACGAGGAGTCGTGCCCTCGCGGTAGGCGTCGGGGTTTTGGCGTTTTTCTTGTATGGCTTTTGTTACGGCCTGACGCTTATCTTCACCGCGCAAGTCTCCATACATTGTGTCAGCCACCAGTTTTATTTTTATTTCCATTGGCTGCTGGCCTAAACGTGCGGTGTAACCTGGTGAGACTACGGGGTCGGCAAGTTCCCATATACCGCAAACGGGGTCTTTGAACGCGCCGTCACCGTACACCATGACCTCGGGACGGATGCCTGCTTTTTCAAAAAAGCTGTCCTGTACTTGTTTTACAAATGCATCCGAATGATTGGGGAACAACTTGAGCGTATTATCTGTTGACAGGTTAGAACCCAGCACACCGTACGCACTGTTGTACCCACTTCCGTTGATACTTTGACTGAGTATGTCTGAAAGCGTAAATACCTTTTCGGCTCCAGCTTTTTGCAAGCGCGCCTTTGTTTGATTGCGGCTATGAATTTCAGCGACCAGTACATTTTTTGTCAGTTTTAGAATATCCCGTGGGTCGTTTGAAAAGTGTATGGTTATATTTTCCCCTGCGTTTTTGTACAAATCTGCATAGTCTATGCCTGTAAATGTATGCTTATAATCACCGGCAACCTCATAGAATGTTTCAGCAGTCACCATACGCCCTTGCAACTTGTCCATGACTTCGTCTAGCTTTTCGATATCCATGACGGGGTTGCCAACCTCGTCGCTGGGGTAGCTTAGTAGAATATGCAACTTTTTTACGCCTTGGGCGATGCCCTTTAATATATTTAAAAAGCGATTGCGTGATAAAATCGGATATACCAGCCCAACTTCTTCATCGCCAAATTTTAATTTTACATCATCCGCGATGTCTGACACATTGGCAAAATTTCCTTCTGCTTTGGCAACAATGGCTTCGGTTACAGCAACAATGTCGTTTTGGTTTAACTTACCGCCATCCGATTCTATTACTTTAAGAACATGGTCTGTTACAATGTTCACTAAGTCATCACCATGACTAATAATGGGCAAGCGGATGCCCATTGCAGATGTGCCTGTTAATCGCATAATCTATTTCCCCTTTGTAGATATTTACGCCTTGAGGGCTTCGTGAGTTTCCTTGAGCTGTTTTATGATGGGCAGTTTTTGCGGGCATTTGGTTTCACATACACCGCACTCTGTGCAGCTTGAGATTAACCCGCTTTTTAACCATGGATTTTTGCCGCCCAAAATGGTTGCGTAGGTTTCTTTTGCGTGTTCGGTCAATTCGTATACGCGGTGGGTATTCATAGTATTAAACAGAAGTGGGATATTTATGTCTTGTGGGCAAGGCTTACAATAGTCGCATGAGGTACAGTATAGGTCTGCAAGTTTATTATTTTCAGCCATCATTGCTTTGACTTGAATCACTTCGTCTGCTGTTAAATGCCCTTCTTTGGCAGCTATTTTTGCGTTTTCCTCAAGCTGTGCTAGGTCGCTCATACCCGAAAGGGCGATGTCGCAGTGTGGATTAGACAACACAAAGCGCATTGCCATTTCTGCTGTGCTGGCTGGTTTTTCTTTCAGCAAATTGGCAATGACATCGCTTGGTGCGCCAAGTCGCCCGCCGCCGACAGGCCCCATAATGACTGTGCCAACGCCTTTTTCTTTCGCGTATGCAATATTTTCTTCGTTTGAGCGGTCGATTAAGTTATACTGAATGAGTACGGTTTCAAAACGCCCACTGTCTATAATTGGACGAAAATTTTCCGCGCTGTCGTGGTACGAAAACGACAGATGTTTTATTAACCCTTGCGCTTTTGCGCGTTCTGCCGCTTGCAGTGGGCCGTTTGACAGACCTTCCCAACGCTGGAAATTTTTCAAATTAATGCCCCAGAAGTGATAGAAATCAATGTAATCTGTATCCAGCTTTTTGAGGGATGTTTCAAGGCGGGTCATCCAGTCGTCGGGCGAATCGTTTTCTATTGGATTTTTTGTCGCCAGATATACTTTGTCGCGAAAGCCTTTTAATGCTTTGCCAACGGTTATCTCGCTTAGTTTTTCGCAATAATATGGTGCGGTGTCTATGTAATTGACACCAAGTTCAAATGCACGGTGAATCAAAGGAATTGCCAGCTCGTCGTTAATTTGAGCGTTTTCACCTTCGCCAAGCATGGGCAAGCGCATTGCGCCAAAGCCAAGTGCTGACATTTTGATGCCTGTGTTTCCGAATGTCTTGTAGACCACAAGTATTGCTCCTCTCAACTTAAAATACCCCAACATCGCGTTAGGGCATTTAAAAAATTATACTACAGCTTTATTTACCAACTTGGTGAGTTTAGATTTCTTCCGTGCTGCGGTATTTTTATGATAAACGCCCTTGGAAGCCGCCCTGTCTATAGCGGAAATAGCCTGCACCAGCAAGGCTTGTGCATTTGTGCTGTCGTTATTGCCTGCTGCAACTACTACCTTTTTAACGGCGGTTTTGGTTAAAGACTTCACATGTTTGTTGCGTGCCTGCCTTTTTGCAGAAACAAGAATACGCTTTTTTGCAGATTTAATATTAGCCAACTGTGTTCACCTCCTTATGACAAAATATTGTAAACGTGTCCTGGGAAAATGTCAAGGAAAATGATGTCATTGCACGGAAATCAATTTTCAGAACTAAACAAAAAGAGGAATCAAATTGTCAGGTTCAATTAGACAATTTATCATTATGTTAGAAAAAGGACGTTTGTTGTTAGAAAGTTCTTTGTACCGTCTCTGATGGTT
>Ga0136643_10000364_pt1 | contig 49844 bp, 49 predicted proteins | sample TergutLab28metaG_FD_96883 | JGI IMG/M metagenome (GOLD analysis project Ga0136643, IMG submission 96883) | Labiotermes labralis P1 segment gut microbial communities from Petit-Saut dam, French Guiana - Lab288 P1 (version 3) (version 3) | ecosystem: Host-associated > Arthropoda: Insects >... | reverse complement strand
TTAGTTTTAGTATCCTACCCAGCTACAAAATTGGCTGGGTGAATCGTATGGTTATGAAATTTATGTTTCGGTGGTGCTATTGCAGCATTGCGGCTAAGTTGGAAACCAATAATATAACTTCATAGCTGGAGTGCAATAATGCCACATCGGTTGTGCCTCCTTCCGTAAAATTGAATTGTTTTGCCGTACATACTTCATTTATCGCTGTTGTACAGTGATGGCGTTTAAGTGCAGGCAGAAACGTTAAACGTTAACTTGACCGCTTAGGATGATACGTTTGACGTATTTCCTTGATGATGCCAAGAATTAAATTCAATTCCTGCGTTGTGAAACTTTCTGTCAACGCGTATATCTTTTTGCGCAGAGCCGTATGTTCGTCAAAAGATATGCCCCTGTCATGCCGAAAAAAGATTTCCATAGGTACATTAAAGACATCTGTTAGTTTTAGTAAATTGGCTGATGTAACCCCTCGGTCGCCGCGCTCAATCAAGTCTAAGAATTTAGCGGATATGCCCAGCAGTTCGGACAATTCATCTTTTATCAGATGATGCGCAATCCGCATTCCGCGCACATTGCCGCCCATGATGGGGCGTAGTTGTTGGTTGGTCATGGTTTGTCACCCTCAATCCTTTTAGTATAGTCTGTACACTTTTAAATGGTTGTTGTTCGCGTTTGTACTTAATGCTTCAATCAGTTTATCTTCTTCCTGCTGCATAAATTCGTGCAATAGAATCAGATAATCTACCTTGATTTGCAATTTAACCATTCTGCGTACATCGGCCGATTCGGTAACAATGTCGATGAAAGCATCTTTTGTCTTACGTTCTAAGAATTGACGCAATATGAAAGCGTCTTCTTTCTGTGCTGAAAACAATGGTTTGTCAAACAATTTGATATTGCGCCCACTTTCATCAATAGTGGGTACCGCAATGACAACGTGCTTTTCATTTAAAGCAGAAAAGCTTAGCCCGTCCAATGAGGCGAGTAACTCTTCTGCCATTTCGCGGACGTCAAATGTTTCAAAAAATTTGTTGTCCCCTTGGAATCCTTCAAAATTGGATCCGTCTCTGTAATTCATCATGCAACTCTCCTTGTTTTTTATATTTATTTGATTTGGGATTTTCTTAAAGTTTCCTTTTTGATTTATTTTGGATGAATTTTAATCACCAAAAATAGCGTAAAATCATGATTTAAGCTTAATTGCCTAGGATAAAGTTTCCTAAATGCATAATAATTTTATACTAAATTACACCTCAAAAGGAAGTTTCAACTTGATATGTAAATTATAACTTGCAATGGCAATAAATGCAAGCATTATTTTGCAATAAATGACAAGTATTTGGACGAAACGCCAAAAACCGTGATGATAAGCGGCATGGACAAAAAAACGCAACAAAAAAACGAGCCAAAAATCTGGCTCGTTTGTGATAATTAAGTTTTTAATGGGAGGTTATTCTGTGATTTTGTTATTCTTGGATATCTACGTCAAAGCAGATAGGTATACTAAGCCCAGACAAACCAGTAAGGTCAGCAAAAGCTACTACCCCTAAACTAATCGTCATGACCAGAGCCAGGACAATGCCCACAAATGTTTTCTTCATTGAAAATCATCTCCTCTCCAAATGTAATTTCATCAGTAATTTTGCATATTGTTACTGTAAGCTCCAAAAGTCTTCTGTGACTTTGTTATTCTTGGATGTCTACATCAAAGCAGATAGGTATACTAGCCCCAGAAACACCTGTAATATCGGCAAAAACTACTACCCCTAAACTAATCGTCATGACCAGAGCCAGGACAATGCCCACAAATGTTTTCTTCATTGAAAATCATCTCCTCTCCAAATGTAATTTCATCAGTAATTTTGCAGATTATTACTGTAAGATCCAAAAGTCTTCTTTTATAACCCTTGTTGCTCCATTTGGTAAATTTACTTTTAAGCACTTCGCAATAATCTATCGCTCTATAGTACTCATATTTTTCCACCAGATATGGAATGGTTTTCTTTTCTATGAAATCTATCGAGGCATCATCATTTATGGAGAGTAAATGAGACAATGATTCAAAAATTAGTAGGTGATGTCTATCCTCTTCTATATAAGGTTTTACTTCGGATAGTAATAGCTTGGCTTTAGAACCCTTCCTTAAATTAATTAGACAGCGTATTTTCCAGTATACATTTTCTATATAAAATTTATCACCTTTCCCAAAGTACTCGTCAGCGCGGTCAAAGTAACTGATTGCCTCTTCGTAATCCTTTGACTTCCAGCAGGCACACCCATAATTATGATAAGAAGCACTGAGAAAAAATTTACCGTCACCACCAGGTGCTTCTAATAAGCACTTATCAAGTAACCTTTTTGCCCTGGATACTTGACCAATTCTAATATAGTTAATAGCGAGAGAGCTATCAATATATGTTCGAATAGAACTATTTCTGTTGTAATCAAAATGGGGATAAGCTTCTTCAAACATACTTATTGCAAGGGCATATTTGCCAAGCATTGAATAACAGATAGCTAAATTTACATTTAAAGAAATATCTTTCTCCAACACATCTGCTTCATATTCGCAGGCTTTGAGATAATATTTTAATGCCGTTTTAAAATCCGATTTATAGATATGTAACGTGCCCATGTTGTAATGGAAATGGTGTATGTTTTCGTCAGTTGCTTCCTCAATTAAAAGTGATTCGGATAAAAGCATTTCTTCTGCCAATGCAACATTTGTTTTTACTACCAATGCTTCCGTCAGTGTTAATTTAATTTCAAACATCCTGTACAACATATTTAAATCTGGCTCGAAGGGCAGTTTGGTAATCACTTTCAGGTCTTCCTGCTTTTTTCGGGCTTCATCTGTCAGCCTATTTTTGATTAAATCTCTCCATCTATATAACTGTTGCTTAAATGCCTTAGCCTCTTTTTTGGTAAACGGGGCTTTTTCAACACCTAAAAATTTCTTTGCGGCAGCTATATCTTCGTCACTATAATCTCTATCTTCGCTTTCAATCTTGCTTATTTTAGATTTTGTGCAACCTAAACCCGCTGCCAAATCCTCTTGAATACAGTTTGTAGCCATTCGGATTGCTTTAATCTTTTGGCTTGGGGTGAGTTGTTCATGATTCATAATATCACCGTCTGTTTTCGTCAAAATTACATCAGTATGGCCACTAGTGTACACGATAAATGTCAAACTTGCAAATATTTTCTGATGTTTTAGCCGTTTTTTTAGTGATTTTGTTAGACCGCATGTTGTCTATAGTAAGCTAAAATCTTCACTTGCGGAGTAAAATCCAGCGCGTTATAATTGGGCAGGGGCAATGTCGTATAATTAGGGGGTTCTGAATGCAAACGCATATTGTTGACACGCACCAGAATAAGGACAAAGTGCTAAAAGAAAGTTTAAGCCTGTTCAAAGGCAACTCACTGGATTTTCTTGACGAAGATTTGACAGACGAGGTTTCCGATATTCTAAGCACAGAAATTACCGAAACTGTAACCAAAAAGGCTTATGCTGATAATGCGTTCAAATTGTCTGGTAATAAAGGGCTTCATGTTGAGGGCGAAGCAGCTCTAAGCATGGACGATATAAAACGTTTTGCGTCCTATCATGTGGATTTATCAAGGAAGCATAATATTACATTCACCACTGTAATAATCACAACGAAAAAGCCAAGTGCTACAAAGTTTATAAGTCCATCAATGAATTTCGTGCCAAAGATTATCAACTTAAAAGAACGTGACGCTGACGAAACATTAAAGGCAATCAATGCAAAGCTGGATGCTGGTGAGTATGATAGTATAAATTTATTGGAAATATTGTATTTGCCATTATACGGAAGCAAGAGCGGAAAATCAACCTCAGAACTTTTGGACACCGCGATAAAACTAACACCAGAGGTCGCAAAAGATGATAATCAAAAGAAAATCAAGCTACAAGACCTCTTGATTTTGCTGACAGGTACATTTGTGAGCAAAGAGGAACTAAATAAGATTTGGGAGGCCAACATGCGTGTATTAGAAGATAGCCCAGCCGTTCAAGTGTTGGGTGATTGGGGCAAAAAGCAAAGAGAACTTGAAATCGCTGTTAATTTACTTCGCCGTGGACGCGATATTCAAGAAGTGTCAGAGGATACAGGATTAAGTATTGCTAGGGTAGCGGAACTAAGGGACGAATTGATGATGGCAAATTAACAAACTAATTTTATAACGTACAAATCTACAAAGCATATGTATAAAAAATCAAAGAATTCAACTTCTTGCATTTTGCAAGAAGTTGAATTCTTTTTTTATCCCGCAAGAAACTGCTTTGCAGTGTCTTGCTGTTTTTTATACCTCCCGTATATGCTTCCGCAATTCCAACGTTTTTGCTGGCGAAACAGACAACTCATCAATACCCATGGGGCAACGCCCCTTGAAATTCCTTCTTTTACTACTTGTCATTTCGTGGTAAATCTTCTAGCATATGTCGATAAATGAAAAAGACCAGATTGAAAAATCAATCCAGCCTTAAAATGCTTGTAGAAATATTCGGTTTTCGTGTTACAATGGGTTAATAGTGGAAAATGAGCGTTCAAAAAAGGAACTGTACAAGAAAAAAGTCAAACTTGAATGTAACCGTCGATACCGTGAACGACAAAGAGAGAAAAAGCGCAAGGAGGTTGCCAATTGAGGAAATTAAAAATATATCTTGATACATCTGTAATGAGCCATCTTTTTGCTGATGATACCCCTGATAAAATGGCGGACACTAATCGCTTTTGGGATGATTGCATTAGTGAAAAGTATGAAATCTATATTTCACCAGTAGTCATTGATGAAATGGAAAATTGCAACGAGCCTAAGCATAGCCAAATGTTCAAGAAGTTAGAGCAAATTCAATTGCAAATAATTGATAAAACTGATGAGGTTACTAGACTTGCCGCCGAATATATTGCAGGTGGCGTACTCAAAGAAAAAAGCTATGCTGATTGTCTGCATATCGCATTTGCCGTAGTCTATAATTGCGATATTATTGTATCATGGAATTTCAAGCATCTAGCAAACTTTAAGACAATAAATAAAGTCAAAGTTGTAAATGCTATAAATCATTATCGGGAAATTAGTATCATGCCCCCATCAATGCTACTAGAGGAGGTTGAGTAGAAATGAATGAAAGCACAGCCATGTTGGAAATTAGAAAAATTAAAGATGAAAACTCTTTGCGTTATTTGAAAATGTCCCCTGATGAATTGTCAAAGGAATTTGAAGAAACCACAAAGAGATTTATGGAACGAATGGGGAAAAACATTAAAATCGTTTCCTCTGCAAATTCACCAAACTAAAAACATCAAGTCAACGTTAGTTAAAAAGGCAACCGCCAAAAATCAGCGGTTGCCTTTTTCTATTCCCAAAAATAAAATTCAAACCCCGACCCGATACCCCGTAAGAAACTGCTTCGCAGTGTATGGCTGTTTTTTTATATCTCCCGTATATGCTTCCGCAACTCCAACGTTTTCACCGGCGAAACAGACAACTCATCAATACCCATGTCAATAAACCGCTTGGTGAGCATCAGGTCTGCCGCAAGCTCACCGCAAATACCTATCCATTTGCCGTGGGCGTGGGCATTTTTTGCAGACATTTCTATCAGACGCAAAACGGCTTCATGATGGGTATCACCGTATTTTTCAGTTTTGTTGTTTTGCCTGTCTACCGCAAGGGTATATTGGGTCAGGTCGTTTGTACCGACGCTAAAGAAGTCCACCAGCGGTGCAAGCTGGTCGCTGATGATGGCGGCGGCGGGGGTTTCTATCATGATACCAAATTCGATATGGGGGTCAAAGGCTACACCTTGCTGGGTGAGGTCTTTTTTTGCGTCGGCTATGGCTTGTTTTGCCTTTTCAACTTCCCAGACGGACGCAATCATTGGAATCATGATGGCTACCTTACCAAACGCCGAGGCGCGGAGCAATGCGCGAAGCTGGGTATTCAATACGTCAGGACGCTCGAAACATAGGCGAATACCGCGAATGCCCAGGGCTGGGTTTTCCTCTTTGTCCAATTGGAAGTAATCCATTTGCTTGTCTGCACCCACATCCAATGTGCGGAAAATAACACGCTTGCCGCCCATCGTTTGCGCCACGGTTTTGTATGCTTCAAACTGTGCCGTTTCGCTGGGGAAATCATCGGCTTCCAGGAAAATAAACTCACTTCTAAACAGACCAATGCCGCCGGAGTCATTGGAAATAACCAGATTCAATTCGGATGGGCTGCCAATATTGGAGTAGACTAAAATCTCTCTGCCGTCGCGTGTGATATTCGGCTTGCCTTTGTAGGCTTCCAGCAGTGCCTTGTATTCTGCATCGCGGCGTTTTTTTTCTGCCAGTTCTTTTTTTGTGGCATCATCGGGCTGGATGTATAGATGCCCTGTGAAACCATCAACGATGGCATCCATCCCATGAAGATTTTCTGTTAAGTCATGCCCTGCACCAACAATGGCTGGGATACCCATTGTCCGTGAAAGGATGGCAGTGTGCGAACTGGTCGAACCCTCGGCGGTCACAAACGCCAGAATATTATTTCTATCCATTTGGATGGTTTCGCTGGGGCTTAGGTCGTCTGCCACAATGATGGCTGGCGCGGCTGGGCCGATGGACACGGACTTGCCGCCGCCCAGGCACACGATGATTCTATTGGAAATATCCTTGACATCGGCGGCACGTTCGCGCATGTAAGGGTCTTCCATTGCAGAAAAAATGGCGGCAAAGTTATCACCAGTTTGAGCCACCGCAAATTCCGCGTTGACCTTTTGGGTGTTGATGATGTTTTCAATGGACTCTGTATAATCTTCATCGTCCAGCATCATTTGATGCACTTCAAAAATCATTGCCCCTTGCGCGCCCACTTCTGGCAATGCTTTTTCATAAAGGGCTTGAAGCTCTGTAATGGCTTGTGCTTTTGCGGCGGCGACGCGGTCAAGCTCTTTTTGCGTGTCGCTAATGCTTTTGCGTGTAATTTGACCGTCGTTTCTTTTGATGTAGAAAATACTGCCTTCCGCAATACCGCCGCAAACAGATGTCCCCGCTATTGTTTTCATGTCAGTACCTTGAAATGTGTAAGCAATGCCTTTTCGGCCTCGGCATTCCACATGCCGCTGTGTTTTTCGCAAAGTGTATGCAGTGTGGCAAAAAGCGGGTCTGTTTTGCCCCGTTCGCCAAAATCGGCGATGGCGGTCAGCGGCATATCAAATTGGGTATAGTTTAAAATTTTGCCCGCTTGCATATCGGGCAGGTTGGCGGTGGCTTCGGCGATGGCATCAATGCCGCCAATATGTGTCACCATCACCGCAGGGTGGATTTTGCCCTGTGCGGACAGTGCAAGTGCTTCCTTGAGGTCGTCGGTGTTGCCGCCTGTGGTGCCAATAATATGTGTGCTGGTGTAATGCACATTGTAGAGGTTTATGGCGGCGGTGAAGTCACTGTTGGACGGCCCGGCAAAAAAGTTCATGCATCCGTCAAATGCCATTAGCTTATCGCCCAGTTCGGCCAGTTCACGAATGGGTACATACACAAACACATCGTCATAGCCCTTGCCGCCGCTTAAATCAAGCAGATGTGCGTATTGATCGTCTACTTCCAGTGGGTTGACATACACTAACTCGACGCCGTGGCTTTGGGCGTACGCGGGTGATACCAGGTGTTTTGCTCTGGAGATACGTTCGTTGCTGATGTCGGTGACAACTATTTTGGCTGGTTTATTGTCTATCGCCAGCGGATACTCTGCCGCGCCAAGCCCCATTGGCCCGCAACCGCCAAGAATGAGTACATTGCCGCCCTTTTTGATGCCCATTGCATGGTCGTAGTTGACCTTGTTGGTGTGATAGTTTGCGTTGTACGCACCAATAATGCAGGACATGGGCTCACCCAATGACGCGTCAAAATAACTTTCGCCGTCATAATGTAAAAGACAGCCCAGCTCCATGACTTCCTGCGGGATAATGCAGTAAGTGCAAGCACCGCCAAAAAATGCATAGGAATAGCCCGGTGAAGCAAGGCTTCCTTTGTAGTTGAGGGCTGGCTGTAGGGCAAATTTTTCGCCTGGTTTAAATTCATGCTGCCACTTCTTGCCAACCTTGACAATATCCCCTGCAAATTCGTGGCCGACGATAATCGGGTTGATGTCTACATTTTGCGGACAGCGTTTGTGTGCCTTGCCTTGTTTCAATAATTTGTAAGTAGACATGCAAATACTGTCGCTGACGACTCTCACCAAAATTTCATCGTCTTTGATTTCCGGCAATTCAAATTCTTCAAGACGCAGGTCGTCTGCGCCATATAAACGTACTGCTTTGGTTTTCATATTGACTCCTCCAATTTAACTTGATTTATTAATGTATCAACCAGTGTGCGGCTGGGGGGCTTTGTCCCTTCTGTGGTGACTGCCCCTGCGGATGCCGCCATGCTTAATGCCGCCGCTTCACGCAGTGACATGCCGTTGCTGAACGCATATGCCAGCGCACCAACCATGCTGTCCCCTGCACCAACTGTTGACAGCGCGTTTAGCTTTAGCCCTGGTGCGTAAAGTGATTCGTTTTTTGTGACAAAAAAAGCACCTTCCGCACCCATGGAAATCGCCGCCATTTGTACGCCCTTGTCCAGCAGTTGTCGGCAGAGCGCGATACAATCCGCGCTTTCATCTGCACCAAAATATTGCAACAGTTCAAACTTATTGGGCTTGATGATATCAGGGGTTGCTTCCATTGCCGCACGAAAAGCCGCACCATCCGCGTCAAAAAACACCATTGCACCGCGATTTTTTACCATACGGATAAGCGCGGCATATATATCTGTGTCCACACCACGCGGCAAACTGCCAGAGAACACAAAAATTGTATCTGGTTTTGCATAGTCCAATAGCTTCTGTTTGAGTGCGTTCATTTCATCGTCTGACACGGTTGCGCCAGGCTCGTTAAATTCTGTGATGCCGTGTTGGTTGCACAATACTTTTAGGTTTGTGCGTGTGGGTTGGCTAATCTCCACGAAATCGGATGGAATACCCAGTTCATGTAGCGTTTTTGCAATTTCTTTTCCAGACCCGCCGCCTAAAAAACCTGTGGCAATAGACTGCCCGCCCAATGCCGCAATCATCTTGGAGACATTGATGCCTTTGCCCCCCGCGTCAACAACGACATTCTCCAGCCGATTCAGCCCGCCAGGGACAATGGTGTCTACACGCGCTGTTTTGTCAAGGGCTGGGTTTAATGTGACTGTGATTATCTGGCGGCTCATGCGTTTGTATCCGTGGTCAATAATCGGTAAATCTCGTCTTTGTCCGCACTGCGCACGATGGATTCCACGTCTTTTTCTTCTTCAAATGCGTCCGCAATCCGCCCCAGTACAGAAAGATGCTCGTCTCCTTTGGCAGCGATACCCACAACTAATTTTACAGTTTCATCGCCCCATGCCAACCCCTCGGGATAGGTCAGCACCACCAGCCCTGTTTGGATGATGTCTTTTTTGTACGCTTCTTCGCCATGGGGAATCGCAATCATGTTGCCAATGGCAGTGGAAAAACTACGGTCGCGGGCAAGCATTCCTTCAATGTAGGCTTCTTGTACACAACCGCTGTCCATCAGCATTTTTCCGCAACGGCGAATCACGTCCTCATGCGGCTCGGGTGAAAGACCTGTAATGATATTGCTTTTTGCTAAAATCTTCATACACTCACTCCTCCAATTAAAATCTGCTCAAAAAATAATGTGATGTGAAAGATAATCTCTTAAATTGGCTTCCAATTTATTAAACACCAAATGTTTATTGCCATCAAGCACCGCATCCAAGAAAATGTCATCTTCCATTAGGGCGGCACTGATTCTGCCAATCAAATTTAATGTGTCGCGCCCTACTTCCTTGGGCGCAAGCATAACCACACAGCAGCGGGAATTTTGCAATGCAGGTGCGGTAAATGTACTGCCATCAGGTACAATCAGCGAAAACACAGGATGTGTCACCCCCGCCGACCGTGCATGAAGCAAAATAATGTGCAATGCAGGAATCACCTGACTGGACATGCTTTCGCGCTTCACAATGTCGTCGTAAATCATCTTGCCGCTTTCGGGCAGCGCACCAAAGCGATAGCCTGCCAGTTTAGCCAATTGGTCGAAGCTACAGCCCGCTTCAATGGTCATCACGTCAAAATGTGCCAGTATGGAATGCGCGTCCATCAGCAATGTGGCGGCATCTTCACAGGTTTGACTGAGTGGACGTTTTTTGTGCTTATGCTGCGTTCCTCGTGTAGATATCTCTTCAATGTGATGCTGGATTTCATTAATATCGCACTGCTCCATGATAGGATTCACTTGTACAACGGGAATAGGCAGTGTTTCCAGCGGAATTGTCGAGATGCACAGGTCAAATTCTTCCCAGTCATGATGCCGCATTTCATCAATACTACATATTTTAATGTATGCAAGGGAGGCAATATGCTTTTTAATTTGCGAAGCCAGCAGATAGGATGTGCCAATGCCGCCGGCACACACAACGCTAATGCGTAGGCGATGACGCTGTTCGTGTTCATGCATTCGCATGATTGCCGCACCAAAATGTGCAACCAAGAAACTGGCTTCACTGTCGTTGATGGCGGTGCTGGGAAACTCTAATGCCAGCGCGTTTTTGCTTTTTTTAAGGATATCGGGGTAATTGCGCACAATGCTGTCAAACAGCGGGTCATTCAGCGTGATATGATTTTTGATGCGTACACGGGCGGCTTGCATATGCAACGCAAGCCCTTCAACCAGACGGTCATCCATTTTAAGAAAAGGTGCAAGTGCCGCGTCAAAATGTTCAATCATTTTGTATGCAACGCTTTTGAGCAAAAAATCGTTTGCCGCCTCACCAATTTTGTCCATTGTGATGGACTGCCGCAATGCGGACAGATACAGGGCAAGATGTTTCCGCTCAAATGCAGAAAAAATAATGGAAAATTGCGATGCTAAGCTGTCTGCAAAAAAATCTGCAAGCAACTGGTCGCTGGTTATATCGTCAATGGCGTCCATGGGTTTGCCGGCAGATATCCGATGTGTTGCTACCATCATATATACCGCCAGTGATTCTTTGGATTCATCCGTCATCCAAGACAAATGCTGTTTGAATTGGGTGTGCATGAGTTGCCGCACTGCATCAGCAATATCCACAGGCGGATACAGCGCTTGCATCTGTTGAATTTCTGCCCCTTGCAATACCGCACAAATAGCGGCACGGCACATGGCTTCGCGCCCTTGCACAGTGATGCCCTGCCACGGTTTGCGCAACAGACGCAGTCCAAACTGTTTCAGCCTGTCTTCCAAATGGTCTAAATCATGGCTGAGTGTGGCTTCACTCACTTTAAAATAGCTGGCACAATACGATAACTTTCGTGCCTCATCGGCGGTCAGTATATCCAGCATCAGCAATAACCTGCGTACGTTGCGCCCAATCGGTGCGTCGGAACGCTTGGCGTCAAGTGCATCGCGCAACTGTTTTTTATCCGTATCCGTGCCACTCAGATAAATGCCTTCACCGATTCTCGTGCCAACCTGTAAATGATATGGATTTAAAAATACGTCAATATTTTCAATTTCACGAAAAATTGTCCGACGGCTAACGTTCAACTTTTGGGCAAGCATACTGACCGATACGGGGGTATCGGTCAGTGACAATGCATTGAGTATTTGTTTTAACCTGGGCGAAATCGTATGCATCGCCTATAAGTTGTCTTGCATAAATTCCTGCACGGCGGCAATCGCGGCTTCGGCATCTGTGCCGTTTGCGGAAATCGTAACCGTTTCGCCGCATTTGACACCCAGCCCCATTAGCGCAAACAACTTTTTGCAGTTGATGGTCTTCGCGCCGTTACTAAGCGACACTTCACTTTCAAATGCCTGCATCGCTTTCACAAGCATTCCCGCGGGGCGGGCGTGTATGCCCGATTCATCCTTTATTGTATAGCTGAACATGTTCATTTCCTCGCCTCCAACAATTCATTCACAATCATGTCATACTCTGGCGCGGCCATAAAGTTGGAGATAGGGACGATTCTTGCCGTTGGCGCGGCAGTGGCTGCACGTTCCTGCAATTCCTTGTGGGTCACGATAAACATTGTACCCGCGGGGATTTCACTGAGCGAATGATGCACTACTTCCACATTAAGCCCAGCTTTTTTGATTTTTTTGCGCAGTGTCGTCGCACCCATTGCGCTAGAGCCCATGCCCGCATCACAAGCAAAAACGATTTTGTCCAATTGCGCCATATTGACCGTGCCAGATTTGACAATGCCTTTCGCTTCCGCTTTCATGTCATCCATTTTTGCTTGGGCGGCATCAAGGTCTTCGTCGCCCTTATTAAAGACTTTAAGCAGCAGTACACCAACAACCAGTGAAACAGCGGCAGAAAGTACAATGGCTAAAATGTTTGCAAAGAAATTGCCTGGCGGTGTCATCAGCAACTGCGCAAACACACTGCCTGGTGACGGCGCGGCAATTGTTCCGCCGTCGAAAATCATCAGCACTGCAATACTGGTGGCATTGCCGGCAATCGCCGCCAAAATCATGACAGGCTTCATTAAAATGAATGGGAAATAAATTTCGTGAATACCGCCGAAGAAGTGAATAATCACCGCACCCGGCGCACTGCTTTTGGCTGTGCCTTTGCCGGCAAACCAGTAGGCAAGCAGTAGACCAAGCCCAGGGCCTGGGTTGGATTCTATCATGAAGAAAATAGAATGCCCTTGGGCGGTGGCCTGTTCAATACCCAGCGGTGTAAAAATACCGTGGTTAATGGCATTGTTTAAAAACAGTACCTTTGCAGGCTCGACAAAAATAGCGGCAAGGGGCAAAATTCTGAACGTAACAAAGAACTGCACTGCCGCGCCCATGCCGTCATTTAATGCCACAACAATGGGGCTAATCAGCATGAAGAATACCACTGCCAAAATACCGCCGATAATACCTGACGAGAAGTTGTTCACCAGCATTTCAAACCCAGCCGGCACCTTGCCTTCAACAGACCTATCAAACTTTTTGATACACCAGCCACCCACGGGGCCAGCCATCATTGCGCCCATAAACATAGGAATATCTGCACAAATGACCACACCAATGGTGGCAATCGCGCCAACGACTGCGCCACGGTTTCCGCCCACCATTTTACCGCCTGTGTAACCAATCAACAGCGGCAACAGGTAAACAATCATTGGCCCTACCAGTTGCGCAAGGGTTTCATTGGGAATCCAGCCAGTGGGGATAAACAATGCAGTAATCAGCCCCCACGCGATAAACGCGCCGATGTTTGGCATGACCATTCCGCTTAAAAAACGTCCCGCCCGTTGTGCCCGTTCCTTCATCGAGAACACACTCCTCTATAGGTTTTTTGTATGGTTATTATGTATAAAATGTGTTCTTATTTCAATCTTAATTTGTTCAACTTTGGCATTCGCTGTCTGTGCCAAAGTTTAGATGCTATGCGATAATATAATATCGCACTCGAAATAAAGATATGTTTTGGGCGAAACCATAGTTGCAGAATGGATAAGAAATCAAAAAAAGAATGCTTCCGATGAAAACATTCCTTTTTTGTTCTACAATGCAAAGCGCGAATTAAACTGATGCGGAGTGGTTAATTTCTTTTAACTTGCCCAATGCCATCATCGCTTCAAGCGGCGTTGTTTTTTCTATATCAATTTGGGCCAATGCTTCGATAAGTTTCTGTCCCGTTTCCATCGCTTTTTCCTCGGCGGGATTAGGCGTGGGAATATCGGGGAGGCGTCCGGACTTTGTAATATCTGCCTGATTCAACGCCGCCAGCAACGCCGATGCGCGGGAAAGTACTTCCGCCGGCAACCCTGCCAAACGTGCCACATGAATACCATAACTCTGCCCTGCTTCGCCATGAATCAGCTTGCGCAAAAATACAATATCATCGCCCACTTCCTGAGCCGTGAAACAGTAGTTTATCACACCGTCTAACTGTCCTTCCAACTGGGTAAGTTCGTGATAATGGGTAGCGAATAGGGTTTTTGCACCAATTTTGCGCACATGTTCAAGCACTGCCCATGCGATGGCTAAACCGTCAAAGGTGCTTGTCCCACGGCCTATTTCGTCTAAAATGACCAGACTGTTTACGGTAGCGTTGTTTAAGATATTTGCCACTTCTGTCATTTCCACCATAAAAGTACTCTGCCCTGTGGCCAAGTCGTCAGACGCGCCTACTCTTGTAAAAATGCGGTCTACCACACCAATTTCTGCGTATTCGGCAGGCACGAAGCTGCCAATTTGCGCCATGAGTACAATGAGCGCGATCTGCCGCATATATGTGGATTTACCCGCCATATTTGGGCCTGTGATAATCGCCAAGCTTTCTGCCTGTGCGTCCATGTTGGTATCATTGGGTACAAATGTATGGCCTTGAATAATGCTTTCCACTACGGGGTGGCGGCCTTCTTTTATGATTATATTTGTGCCGCTTGTGACGGCAGGTTTTACATATTGATTCTTCTCGGCGGCCTCTGCTAAAGACTGCAAACTGTCAAGTGTTGCAATAATTTGAGATGTAAATTGTATCCTTGCCATTTCGCCAACGACTTCACGGCGAAGGGCATCGAATAGTTCAAATTCCAGTGTGTGTATTTTTTCGTCTGCACCCAGCAGCGTTTCTTCTAGTTTTTTAAGTTCTTCGGTGACAAATCGTTCGCAATTGGCTAGGGTTTGACGCCTGATATAATGTTCCGGCACTTTTGACAAATTGGTTGCGGTCACTTCAATATAGAACCCGAAGACTTTGTTGTAACGTATCTTTAGGCTGGTGATGCCTGTTTCTTGTTTCTCTCGTGTTTCCAATGCGTTGAGGACGCTTTTTGCGTTTTGTTTGATATCTAACAATTGGTCAAGCTCAGCATTGAAGCCCTTGCGAATCATGCCGCCCTCCCTGACTATGGCGGGTGGGGATTCGACTATGGTCGCCTCAATGGATGCATGTATATCGCCCAAATTGTCAAATGTGCGACGGATTTCATGGTTTGCCGATGCTTTTACATGCTTAATCAGTCTTTCAATCTGCGGCAAAAAAGCGAGAGATGCGCGAAGGGTTGTAAGGTCGCGCGCCGAGCCATATCCGGCAGAAAGCCGCGCCATCACACGCTCCAGGTCGTGTATGCCATGTAAATATTCCCGCATTTCTGCCCGCTCTATGGGCATTTGAATCCATTCTTCTACCGAGTCTAGCCGTTTATTAATGTCGCCAGTGTGAATGAGGGGCAACTCTACCCAGTTTCGCAAAAGCCTTGCGCCCATTGCGGTTTTTGTGTGGTCAATCACCCAAAGCAGTGACCCTTTTTTGTTTCGCTCTTTGGCTTGCGATGTAAGCTCTAGGTTGCGGCGGCTGCTTACGTCCAGCGACATATGGGTTTGTTTGGTCATTATTTTTAGCGTGGTCATTTGACTTAACGCGTGTTTTTGGGTTTCGTTTAAATACGCCATCAACGCGCCCGCCGCTGGAATTTCGGGCGCGTTTTTTTTCAGCCCAAAGCCCTCTAAATGTATCGTGCCAAAGTGGTCTGTCAGGCATTTTTCAGCGTTGACGGGTTGGAATGTCCATGCGGGTACGATGGTTGCTTTCCGTCCGATTAAGTTTTCTACGATGCGGGTGAGCGCGAAACCTTCTGGTATCAGCAACTCTGCGGGGCTAATGCGGGATATTTCGTCTAGAAATTTTTGCTCGCTGTTTCGGTTGGTAGTAGGCATTGCAGACGCCATAAATAGCCCTGTGGTGATGTCCGCCAGTGCGACTGCAAAAAATCCTTTTTCCTTATGTACTGCCGCAATGTAATTGTGCCGCCTTTCATCTAATAAACTGGAATCGGTGACAGTGCCGGGGGTAATCACGCGCACGACTTCGCGCTTGACCAAGCCTTTGGCTTGCTTTGCGTCTTCTACTTGGTCACACAAAGCGACACGATAGCCTTTTTCAATTAATTTTGCAATATAGCCGTCTACCGCATGGTATGGCACACCGCACATGGGTGCGCGTTCTTCCATGCCGCAGTCGCGCCCTGTCAGCGCAATTTCAAGTTCACGGGAAGCTGTGATGGCGTCATCAAAAAAAATCTCAAAAAAATCGCCCATCCTGAACATGAGAATATCGTTCTTGTGCTGGGCTTTTATCGTCATGTATTGCTGCATCATTGGTGTCATTATTAAATCTCCTTTGTCTTACCACTGACATAAAATGTCTTTGCTTCGGTAATATTTACAGGCACGATATCGCCTGGGTGTAGTGCATCTGATGCGGTGAAATGTACCAATGTATGGTCATCGGCGCGTCCTTTATAGGTTGTGTCGGGCTTTGCGTCTTCTACCATGACCTCCAATGTCTGCCCTATTTTTGCTTGATTGATTTCAAGCATGATGGGATACACTTCTGCTATCAGGCGGTCAAATCTTTCGGATGCGGTTTTGCTGTCAATCGTGTCTGTGCGGTTGGCCGCCGGGGTTCCGCTGCGTTTAGAATATAAAAACGTAAACGCGCCAGAAAAGCGTATTTTGCGCGCAACCGTTAGCGTTTCCTCAAAGTCTGCGTCTGTTTCGCCCGGATAGCCTACAATAATGTCTGTAGATAGTGCGATGCCCGCGGATATTAGTTTTTCTGCCAAGGTCAAATATTCTGTTTGGGTATATTGACGGTTCATATCTTGCAGTACTTTAGTGCTGCCCGATTGCAGTGGCAGATGCACTGACTTGCATAGTTTTGGCAAATCACGTACGGCGGCAATGAGTGCATCAGAAAAATCTTTGGGGTGCGATGTCATGAAACGTATGCGTTCTATACCGTCTATATTGTTAGCACGGTGTAATAATTCGGGAAAGCCACCCGTGTATGAATTCACATTTTGCCCAAGCAGCATAATTTCTTTTACACCGTCGGCGGCAAATGCTTCTATTTCTTTTAAAATATCTGCCATCGGGCGGCTTTTTTCGCGCCCGCGTACATAGGGGACAATGCAGTAGGCACAAAAATTATTGCAGCCAACCATGATATTGACCCCAGCCTTATGAGAAAATTCCCGCGTGGTGACAGAGACATCGGTTATTTCGGTAATGTCTGTGTCGTCAATGCCTGAAATGTCAACGACCTGTTTGCCCATTTCCATGGTACGCCAAATAAATTCGGGCAGTTTATGTCTGTTTGATGTGCCAAAAACGATGTCTACATAGGGGTATTTTTCTTGAAATTTCTTTGCGGTTTCTTCCTGCTGGGTCATGCAGCCAGACACCGCAATCATTAAATGGGGTCTGTCTTTTTTGACACGTTTTAAGCGGCCTAAATGCCCAAAGACCTTATCTTCCGCGCTTTCTCGCACGCAGCATGTGTTGTACAGTATAAAGTCAGCCGCTTCTTGGCTGGCGGCGGGTTCGTATCCCAGGTTTAGTAGTAACGCAGTTAGTTTTTCAGAATCGCGGCTGTTCATTTGACAGCCATATGTACGTACAAAAAAACCTGGACGGCGTGTGGTGGCCGCTAGGTTGTCGTTGTGGGCGGTGATGAGATATTGGTAGTTGGTGGATGGGTTCAAAAAGTATCAATCCTGTTGTTTTGGCTTTTGAAAATACGCTTTTGCAATGTTCATATGCTAATATGGTTTATGGGAAAAGTCAATAGAGCATTGTACACTTCACATTTACTTTTTCAAGAATAACCGCCATTAAAGGTCAAACGTATCAATATTGACTTCGCTACCAATAGATAATTCCTTTGCCGTAAAGCCTCGTTTACATATCTCCCACATTGTCGCAATGTTGATAAATTTACGATGATTATTGTTCAAATTGGACGCTATTCACTCCACTTAAATTGATTTTCAGGTATTCCTATTGAACGCATATAATTTAAAACTTCTTCTTTTTCAGCAACATTTCCGATTTCATATTTCAGGACTTTATTTTTGAAAATTATAAACTTCGTACTATCTGATTTAATATCAGCAAACCAATCATCAATTATGGTAGCCGCAAGCCGTTGCGGTAAATCTACCGTATCCGAACGAAAGAAAATCATTGTCCAATATTTAATGATGTCCTTGGTTTTCCAAATTTCAACTTTATCAATCGTTAAATAATCTAACAATAATTCGTCAGTCAATGTTTCCTTAATAATTGTCCCTTCAAACATAATCATCAATCCCACCTATTATAAATTCTTCACTTGCCGCTCAACATTCAATCCACCAACCTTGCAGCTACCGATAACTTTAGGAAAAAATGTTTATTCCTTCATTATGGCTTTCTCGCAAGTTGTAATTCCATGATGTCGTAAACATTGATTGTATCACCATGACCATGTATGACCTCTTTGATAGCATTTGAAAATAATGCCCATTTTTCTCCTTCCATATCAGCATGTCCGCCATGTGTTCTTTGTAGTGATACAAAGCTATCTGCATTAAACACCCTTTTTCGGTGATACATTTTGTGCTTTACATCACTAAATCCATACATCAAAGCAATATTCGCTGCTTTTTTGCAATCATCTTCGGTATAATCTGTCTTTGGGGATGTGCTTGGCATATATTGGGCGTACACTTCTTGAATTGAATCATAAAGTGATTGATTATCTTTGTCTCGCTGTTGCCAATTTGCAAAACGTGCAAAAGTTCCGCCACTTTTTAACAAGTTATAGACCTTTGGATATCCTGTTTCTTTGGGTATCCAATGAAATGTACACGCCGCATAAACTAAGTCGTATGTGTTGTTATGGCATATATAATTGTCGAAATCAGCAACAATAATTTCAAGATTAGGGTAGTCGGCGAACTTTCGCCTTGAATATTCCGCTAGTTTATCGCCTAACTCGACGGCTGTAACACGACATCCTGTTTCAAGAAATGGCAATGTTGCTTTTCCGGTACCAATCCCTATTTCAAGTGCATGACCTGCTTTATCAAGCCCTGAATATGACAGCACGTCAGTATATAGTTCTGGTACGTATGGCGGGCGCCATTTATCGTATTCATCTGCAATACCATTGAACACCAATCTTTTATCCATATTTAATCTCCTGATATATACATAACCCCTTGCCGCCTAGCTTGGCGGCATAGATATGAGAACTAGCTACAACCGATTGAAAACAATGGCAACTACCTGAAATTTCACCTTTTTAGTCAATCTTAACGTTCTCAACAATATCGCACAAGATACTATCGATCTCCCTAATCTGATTTTCTATTAATAGAATCAAGCAAAGTAGAAGATTCCCATGTAGGTAGGATTTGTTATTATTTGAGCATTCTTTTGATAATAGCAAAAGGGGGTAATTTATAATAAAATACTTTGTATTTCTCTTTGCTAATTTTAATATCTTCACTTTCGATAAAGTATTTTTTTAGATGCGGGTATGGTTCTATTGATTTTTCAGACTCTATATATGCTTCTGTTTTATATATACGTTCAATGAGTTTTAAATCTTTTGTTAAGTAAACTAAAAAAAATGCAACAATTGTACTTAATATTTCTAGAGTCATAAAAGAAAAACCGTATGAGTACATACGCATAACCATAAGGATGGATATGGAAAAACCTACAGTTTTAATAGCTATAAATAATAGTCTTTGAATGCTTTCTTTAAGAGATGATTTGAGAACAATTACATGGATGTTTTTATTATCCTCCCTATAAATTTTTAGCTTCTGAACTCCAAAATTGGTACTAATAAGTTTATGCAAAACATTTTGGAGCGATTGGTGATGCCGACCATCATCGCGTATATGTTCAAATTTGTTTACACTATTTTCAAAAAATGCCCCAAACAAGTCTATTAATATTGAATACAAAGCAAGTATGTTAATAATGATTATCCAAAATGCACTGTATGGATTTAACCACACAACAAATAAATTCACTCCTATAAGAGCTATTAATGAAATATATAACCAATATGAAATAGTTATATATTCTAATAAAAGTTTGATTTTTAATGTGCCATTGGTTTTGCTGAATTTATAATTCTTAATATTGAAATTTTTATATGTCTTTAACTGAGAGTTTATTTCATTTATATTTTTGCCTTCTAAACATACTTCCTTCAGTATACACATTTTTGCTAATAGAATTATTACTACGTTCCCAATCGGTAGTATAAAGGCTCTTGAAATATTATCGGCCTCATTAAACACTGCGAAAAAAAATATTAGCAATATGATAGCCACAGCAAGAATATTACAGCAGTTCTTTTTCTTTTCATTGTCAATAATTAGCATGTTATGCCCCCTTCGGTCAATAGAATTCTAATTTTATCATAACTTTTGTGTATTACCAATACACTCCTAAATGATTTTTAACTTTGTGGTAATCACTTTTCAAATATGCCGGGCACGAGATCATAAATACATTCGCAGTTGGGTTTTGGTGTGATTTTGAAAAATGAGCAATCGGGTTTAATTATCCAAATATATTTAAGTTTTGTAGTATCCTCAATCCCCACCCCCATCCAAAGGTATCCTCCGCCGTGTCACAGTCATAATCTCATAAGGCTTCCCCTTAACAGCCTCTATCTCCCCCAAAACAATCCCCTTATTCATTTCCCCAACCGCTATCAACTGCTCCGCAGCCGCAGAACCCACAGCCGCCATTTCCGCAAGCCACAACCTAAAAGGCTCTGCCGCCGCACTAGGGATGATTTGAATTAAATACAGTACTTGCGTCATATCCAAAACATCTGTAAAGCGCATTTTTCTATCGCGAGATTTCATTTTCAACTTATTGCATTTTGCAAGAAGTTGATGCCCTTCTATTTGCCACCGATGCTTTTGCAGATGCCAGTACGCCGCTGCCGTATCATAGTCACTATCAATTAACACCGCGCATATATCAATGGCAGAAAACCACCACACCTGGGTTTCAGGTGCTTGCACTGCGCGTATTTGCTTGCCGATAAATGGATTCACATTTTTCATATTCGTTTACCTCATTACATAAATAGTAATCGGCGTTATCGCCTCAAGTGACCCTAATCACTGCTTCTATCGATACTAGCAAAATAGCGAATATCCGTCAAACTATTACATCGAACCGGAATATGCCTTGACCTTGCATTTCTCCATTCACAAGCAACGCACCTTGTACATATGATGTATTTAAGTATACCGCAGTGCAAAAAAACAAACGGTACAACGCACGGTTTTTGCAATACAATTGTACGAAGGGAGAAATCTTATGTGCAAAAAGTCTTTCGCCGTGGTTGGCGGCGACAAAAGAAATATTGCCCTGGCAGAATTGCTTTTTAAACAGGGACATGATGTGAAAATGTTTGGCTTTGCGGATGCAAACCGCGAACTTTCAATACAGTGCAAAAATTTAAAGGAAACGATTAGTGATGCGGCGTATATCATTGGGCCAACGCCGTGTTCGCACAACGGCGGTGCATTAAACGCGCCATTTCATAAGGATTCGCTGTTTGTAGAAGACTTGTTTCGGTTGATAACACCTCAGCAGGTGTTTATTGCTGGGCATGTGACGCCCCAAGTGTGGGAATTGTCACGCAAATATGGCATTACACTCATCGACATGCTTGAACGGGAAGAGCTGTTGGTGCTGAATGCGATACCGACTGCATTGTAACTAGAGGGAAAAATGGATGCACTCTCTGTTTTTTACGGCTATTTTTTGAACTAATGCTTTTGCCAGTTCCTCTGAAAAGTGATTGAAATTTAAAATATTTTCAACTAAGGCGTTCACATTTTCTAGTTTGGCGGTGTGGGCTTCTTCATTTGTTTGCGTGTATGCCTTTAATTCATCTTGCAATGTTTCCATTTGCTTTGTAATCATCGCATTTTGCAAATCGTATTGCCCACGCGATATACCATTATCCAAAAATAGCTCAAGTAGTTTTGACGCACGGTTTTCGTTTCGGCGTATTTCGTTTCTAATTTTTGATTCGCTGTCGTCGCGGTGATTAAACACTTCATATAGAGTGGATTTTATGCTGGTCATGAGTTCGGATTTATTGCCTATAGTATTTTGCAATAATTTGATAAACGCGTCCTGCAACGCGCTTTCGTGTATTGGTTTATTGTTGCATCCGACGGTCAAGCCCGTTGCATTTATTTTTTCTTTGCCCTCTTTGCTGTTTTTGGCGCATATCCAAACAATATAATGGTACTTGTCTTTGACATTTATTATTTTGCGTTTGTATGTTGCATTGCAATGTGCGCATTTGATTTTTCCGCTTAGCCAATAGCGGTTGCTGTGGTTGGTTTTGTTTTGTATTTTTGTTTTGCGGTTGGCTATCTCTTTTTGGACGGCTGCCCACACGTCTGGCGGGATTATGGCTTCATGGTTGTTTTCAATGATGATGAAACCTTCTTCGCCGTTGTTGGTTTGACGCTGGTGGGTTTTATAGTCTACTGTAATTTGCTTTTTTTGTTTGAGCGTACCCATGTATTTTTCATTTTTAAGCATACGCAGTACAGAAGCGTTTTTCCAAGTTGGCGAACCTGTTGGGCTTGGGATGCCTTTGCTTTCCAATGTTTTCACTATTTTGTGCGCGCCCATGCCCTCGTTGATGTACAGGTCAAATATCAGGCGTATGATTTTTGATTCATTTGCGTTTATTGTCAGCTTGCCATTTTTTAAATGATATCCATAAACCGAAGCCCCAAAAACCACACCTTTTTCCATTTGCCGCTGATGTCCCCATCTGACACGTTGGGATGTGCGACGGCTTTCGTCTTGATAGATGCTGGACATCAGGTTAAACCGCAACTCGTGATCCGCATCGAAGGAGTTTATATTATCGGTCAGAAATCTGACTTCAATGCCCAGTCGCTTTAACGCTTCGGTGTATTGAATACTGTCTTGAACATTGCGGGCAAAACGGCTGATTTCCTTTGTTAAAATCAAATCGAATTTAAATGCGCTTGCATCGTCCATCATTTGCAAAAAACCTTTGCGCTTTCTGGTGCTTGTACCTGATTCTTCGTCGGAATAGATAGTGTAAAAATGCCATTCAGGGTTTTTATTGATTATTTCAGTGAAATATTTTTGTTGGTTTTCCAGCGATTTTTCTTGCTCTTCTTTTTTTGTACTCACGCGGCAGTATGCCGCTACGCGTAGTGGGTTCATATTCATCACTCCATGCTAGGCTGGGCGTTTGCCTCGTTGCGGATAATGATTTTAATGGCTTTGTCAAGCTGTGCTTTGGTAAGCAAATTTTGTTTATACAGTTCGCGAAAGATGCCTATTTGAATCGCTTTATTTATTGAAGCCTTGTCCATATGCATTTAACACCCGTCATATATGTATGCTTTAGTGAATTTGTCTCATGAAAAAAAGGATTCAACTTCTTGCATTTTGCAAGAAGTTGAATACTTCGATTTGTTTTTTAGCTTCTTAAAATTTTTTCCATCGCCTTACCCTTTGCCAATTCATCCACTAATTTATCCAGCCAGCGAATTTTTTGCATCAATGGGTCTTCAATGTCTTCTACTTTTATACCACAAATCTTTCCTGTAATTTGCGATGCATTGGGGTTTATTTGCGGTGCGTTGGCAAAAAAAGCGGCAAAGTCCACTTCTTTTTCAATTTGTGCTTGAAGCCCCACGCTATCATAACCTGTAAGCCAGCAGATAACTTTATCCAATTCTATTTTGCTTCGCCCTTTACGCTCTACTTTTTGCACATAATGTGGATACACACTTGAAAATGTCATTTTGAAAACTTTTTCATTTGCCATTGTTCATACTCCTTTTTCCCATCCGTCATCATTATGATAAATCATTAACTTACTCATACCGCCGTCTATCGTTATGGATTCGCCTGTGATAAACCCAGCCTTTTCGCTGCATAGGAATAGTGTCATTTCTGCAATATCTTCGGGCATTCCCACGCGCCCCGCGGGGTGCTGTTGATTATCCTGCTTGGAATGCAGTGGAGGCTCTGCGTTGTTGTGATAATTGGCGGTTTCAATCCACCCGGGATTTATCGCATTAACTTTTGCTTTCCCTGCCAGGCTGACTGCCATTGCATGTGTCAATGCAGATATGCCGCCCTTTGCCGCCGAATAGCTTTCGGTATCAGGTTGAGACTGGTTTGCGCGGGTGGATGAGATGTTTACAATAGAAGCGTTTGCGGCAAGGCCATTTTTTTGCAACAATAAACTGGTGATGTAATATGGCGCAGTGACGCCCACCCGCTGGACGTATTCAAAATCTTCGTAAGTGCAATGGGACAAAAGCCCGCGCTGCTGGGTACAGGCGTTGTTGATTAAACAATGGATGGGCAGGTTTAATGTACTTACAAAGCGTTCTAAGGTTTCTTTTTCCGCAATATCTCCTTGAAAAAAATGTAGATTTTTGTGTCGCGTTTGCAATTTGTCGCCTGCCGATTTGTCTATATCAATGATGGTGACTTTCGCACCTGCTTTCAAGAATGTTTCGGCAATGCATCGCCCAATGCCATTGGCTCCACCTGTGATGACTATATTTTTATTTTTAAATTCCATTTTTAACATCATCAATTAACCTTGTCGAGTGGCACAAAACTATCAGGATTAGATTCATAATCAGCCATACCAGCCGCAACCAGCGCGCATTCCTCATTCGTCAAGTCTCGTTCAATCATGATAGAATCGTCTGCCAAGGCAAACAACAGCGGTTTTAACGCAATTAACTTGCTTTCGGCTATATCGTCTATATAGGTGTGAATCTCCTGTCGTAGTGCAGTCATCATATGGATTACCTCCCTTTGTAGACTTGACCACGCAAGTCAATGTCCGTAACAATGATTGTATCGGCTTTAATGCCGAATAATACACGATACTTACCCACGCGAAGCCTGAACCCTTTGTGATCTGTCATTGGACTAATATTTCCCTGAGGGGGTTCATGCTCTAATTTTTTCAAAGCTGCTTTAATTCTACCCTTTGTAGGTTCGTGCAAGCGTTCGAGGCACTTAGTCGCTTTTGGCGATAATACAGTTTTCAATCCAGCGTTCCTCCTCTATCATAGCACCTTAACATAAAACCTCCGATTTCTTGGCGGGTCAAACTCGCAAAAATATATCCCCTGCCAAATGCCAAGAAGAGGTTTGCCGTTTTCAATAATAATTGTAGCGCTGGCACCCATTGCCGAGGCTTTTAAATGCGCCGAGCTGTTTCCTTCGCCTTGGCAAAATTCCGGACGGTCGGGGAATGCCTTGTTCAGACCCAGCAGTAAATCATGAATTACATCGGGGTCGGCATTTTCGTTTATTGTAATGCCCGCTGTGGTATGAGGGCAGTAGATAACCGCGATGCCGCCAGTCACGCCACTTTTGGCAACCGCTTCACGCACTTGACTGGTGATATTGTAAAAATCCTCCCGTTGGGCAGACAACTGATATTCGTAAAGCATATTTGCCTCCGCTTCTGATTCTAAAAAGTGTGAAAAATCTGCTTCTGATTTTTCGCACTAACCGATTTCTGCCGCCGCCGAAGGCAGCATGGATTAAAATGTGAACACAAAGAGTATAATTCACCCCTATTTACAATGCAATCCCTACCGCCGAGGGTGCATTAAAAATTGCGATAGAAGAAACGGACATTACACTGCACAATAGCAAAATAATGGTGATTGGCTACGGGCGCATTGGCTCTATTTTATGCAAAATGCTTGCTGGGCTTGGGGCTAAAGTTCATGCTGTGGTAAATAAAAGCCGCAGCGCGGCACTGGCCAATAGTGCGGGACACGAAGTGGTCACATTCAAAGCCATGAACCATTATCTACCCGACATGGATGTGATATACAACACAGTACCCAAAATCCTTTTAGACAAAAACAACATGCATCTAATTAACGAGAAAGCGTTAATCATTGACCTTGCCGCGCCACCTTACGGGGTAGATGCCATTGCAGGGCGTGATTTAGGGTTAAAAATTTTGTTTTCAAGTTCATTGCCAGGCAAAATTGCGCCGGTGACAACGGCAATGTATATCCTGTCAACCATTCATCAGATTATCAATGAAATGAATAATGCTATATAGCAATTCTGCAAGGAAGAAGGTCGGTTTGCTATGGATAAACTCGTAGGCAAGCATATAGGCATTGCCATCACAGGCTCGTTCTGCACATTTGATATTGTGCTTGAATGTATCAAAGAACTGGTCGAAAGCGGCGCAACAGTCACCGCCATACTTTCAGATAATACAAACACACTGGACACAAAATTTGGTACGGCAGAAGATTTCAAGCAAAATCTAGTCAAATTAACACAACGCGATATCATTCAAACAATACCAGCCGCCGAACCCATTGGCCCTCAAAAGCTGCTGGACGCATTGTTAGTACTGCCCGCAACGGGAAACACGCTGGCAAAAATAACTGCCGGCATCGCAGATACCCCAGCCTGTTTTGCGGTAAAGTCGCATTTGCGCAATGGCGGCGCGGTTATTTTGGGTGTTTCCAGCAATGATGCCCTTGGGGCAGGGGCGAAAAATATTGGGCATTTGTTGAACACTAAGAATATTTATTTTGTACCTTTTGGGCAGGATGATTGTATGGCGAAGCCGTGTTCTATGGTATTTAAAAAGGAATATGTAGTTGCAGCTGTTTGTAGTGCGCTTGAAGGGCGGCAGGTTCAGCCTGTGATTGCTTGAGTGTCGTGGGGAGGCCGCCCGAGGGGTGATATTGCTTTGCGCGCAAAATCGCTAATCATTCAGGAAAACCGTCTGAATGATGATCGATAAAGCGCGCAAAGCAATATCACCCCTCGGACTTGCGTACGGCTAGTGCCTCCTCGATTTTGGGTAGTGGGGGCGTTTATGTTTTTATGCTGCTTCTACCTAAAATGAGCTTGTATTTATGAGGCCTTTTTGTGCGCGATTGGACAGACCGCGACAAAGGTGTGTGTGCTAAAAACGCCAGAAACATAGACAGACAAAGGAAGTATTCCAAAGACCAAAAGACAAGCCCATTTTTAGGTAGAAACAGCTTTATGAGGTGCTGGTGGTCTATTCTTTTTCTGTGATAGGCGTTATGGTTAGTGGTGCTTCGCGGCGTAAGACTAGTGAGTTGTCTTGGGTTTTGTAGAAGAATATTTTGTCTCCTGGGTTCAAGCCTATTTCTCTTTGTACTGCATTTGGTATTACAATACGGTTGAGTTCATCCATTTTTGACGAAACTACGATGGCTATGGGTTGCTGTTCCATGATTTTCACCTCCTTTTGTCATTTATTTTTGAAAAGGTTGAAGCAAAACAAAAGCGCATAGGGAGATGTTTTGCTTGCTGGTTGCAAACAATACATCATCGACCTATGCGCTGTTATGTAGTAAGAAACTTACATATTAGCGTAAACACAAAATAATCACGGTTGCCGCGATGCAAACACAAGCATAGCAAAATCTACTTGTACTCAAACAAACAGTGCAAAATATCACGGAGACAACATGCATGTCTTGAATGAGGGGGTAAAATGTTGTATACTTTGTCTGCTGCGGTGGCAGGTGAAAATCCTGTGTCCATAGGTGATGGTTGTGCATCCCTATAGGCGTCGGCGAAGGTTCCTACCCTTCTCCGATTCCGCAGTCCTATTTTTTTATTAAATCTTGTGTGAAACTGGAATTCTGTCTTGCTCCGCTCTTAATATATCACAAGTTTTTACATAATACAAATTTATTTGCGATTTTAAAAGCAAAAAAGTATTATCATATTTTTTGCTTTCGCAAAAATCCACAAAATTTTTTTCAGAACGCTTTCACCATACAACTTTTGTCAAGGAGGTTGTGTCCAATACAGTGATAGGCTTGCAATACAAGCAATTTACAAAAATGAGCATGTGGAAAGTATTTTTATTATTCTTCACTTTCCATATCACGAAACAATTCTCCATGCTCAAAATATTCATAGTTTTCTTTCTCGTACTCAATGATACAATCTTCTAAGTAATTAGTGATTTCATCATTACCAATAAAATGCTTTCTGTCCTCTTTACAATTGATAATTAATTCCTTGATATTCAAAGGATTTTCAGGTACGCTATAGTATCCTACGATAATTTTTTCAGTTGTTATTTCAAGAATGACAGGAGTTTTTAAGCAGGCTAATAATTCAGAAACACACTCATCTATAACAAAATCAGGGTTGCAAATATGCAATTTAACCATTCCCTTAATTTCATCCAAAGCAAACACTTCTACTTTATCAATATCAATATTATGCAAAGTTAATTCATTAATCTTGCCAAAATTCCATAAAAATGATAATGGCACTTCGCTGTAGTTTTTATCACCAAATGAAATTGACAAATTTCGCAATTTAACGTCCTCTAGCGATGCATCCAAGCATTCAATTTCTACACGTGAATATAGCCATTCTGCATTATTAATTTCTCCGATATTTCCTAGAAACTCGAATGCGTCAAGTGATTTGATTAAATATTTATCATATTCATTCGTAATATCAGAAGATGCAACATGACACAATTCACAAATATGTGTACTGATTATTGCTGTTGATTTTTCTTTGTTAAAAGCATGACTTATCAATTCTGTTGCGAGTCCACTATCTACAACATCTCGCAAAATCATTTGTTCACTTGCATTCAATATATATGATTGAAGAGATGAACTGCAACAGTTGAAATATTCACTCAGTGCAGACAAAGATTGTACTGTGTTAATAAGTATAAGCGTTCGTATACAATATTTTAATTCATCTTCGTCATAATCAGAATTATATCGCAAGAAAGGAACAATGGTTTCAGGGGCGACACTTAGTAATCTTGCTTCGCTTTCGTTTTTTGGAGGTATTACGCTTGGAGTGATACTAATTACACTTTTTCGAACATTGGGAGAAAGTTGTGCTGGTATGTTATATCCAGCTACTGCGTAGCAAGCATAACACTTATCGTGAGATGCTCTCTCTAGTAATGATGTAATAATTTCATCAGCTTGTGAATGCGAAGCCATGCCCAATGCAAGTAAAAACGTTTCGCGCCAATTATGGTCTAAAACATTATTCAATAGAATACCGAAATCAGAATTTCGCACTATCACTCGTGCAGCTAAATATTCTTGAAATGTTTTATGAATGAAATCAATATCATTTCTTGATGGATTTCTGATAATTCCGCTTCTTTCTATTAGATATTCTAAAATATTTGTTGAGCCTATTTCATTTATCGCTACCGACATAGATTTTATATTGTCAGTAATCTTACGCTTGACATGAGAGCTTGTTGAAGCTGAATAATTATTGACCTGATACCAGTAGGCGATGCTTTCCATTATTATGAATTTCTGTACTTCCGTCATCGCATCTCCTGCAGGATGGGTTATGCGTCTCTTGTAATCTCTGCCTTCCAACAGCATTTTACAACATTCCTCGTACAGTTCATTTCGAGTTTTGGGCAATACCATATCTCTATTATGCCATAATCCGCAAAGCATGGCACATAGCAATGGATAAGATGCTAATGATTTCAATGATGGAATGCTCCGAATGGACGCGTGCAGAGCTTTGCTATATTCCTCAGCTTCCTTTGTATTCCAACTGAAATTTTTCGAAACAGCCATATGCCAATTTTTAATAAATGTTGCAGTAATATCATCCGACATCGGTTCTAGCGAAACAATTTTAAAGTTGTCTTGATAAAAAATATAATCATATTCAAGACCACTTGGGCGTGATGTGATAAGTATCTTTAATTTAAATTGAGATTTTATATCCATAATCCAGTGTAAAACGTCTTCCCGTTGATTTGCCGGTATTTCATCTAGCCCATCAATCAGCAAAATTGCTCTCCCTTGAGAAAAAATATCCGATATCCAATCGTCACATGCAGAATTTGAAATCAAATCTGTAACGGTTTTCTTAATTGTTGCTAGTGAAATAGGTAGTCGGTGCTTACGCAATTCAATCACAAAAGGAACTCCCATTTCCCATTCATTACATGGGAGATTCTCTCCGTAAATGGAAGAACAGATTGCAAGCCAATTTACAAAAGTAGTTTTTCCTGTACCTGCTTCTCCGAAAACAGCTAAATAGTCATGTTCTAAGTATTCATCAATTGCTAACATATCCCCTTCGCCATCAGTTGCATGAAGTGTTACATATGCCTCCTCAACTAAATATCTTCTTGTATCTGCAGATAAAGATGCACCAAAAACAGATATCCGACTATATATTCTTCTTATAATTGATTTATATTGAAGTTCAATGCTTGACATTTGTAACGACTGCTCTTTTTTAATATCTCTAAGATTTTTTTCAAAATCATCTAGCATCTTTTTCATCATTCTAATAATTGTATTTGTTCGCTTTAAAATTTCTTGATTTGTTAGTTCATTGAAGTTTTCCATGCTACGTGACGACTCAACCGTATAGTTTACTGCCATCCTTATGAAAGCACGAAGTTGACTCCATTCCTTCTCTGAATACTGATGATTATCAGAGAAAGAAACTTTAACCACATCATCGAGTATTTCTTCTGCATTAAAATCCTTGCTGATAATATTTTCGAGGCTAAAATCGTAATCAGAAAAAATCTGTTCTACTTTGCTTGAGTAAAATTCTTTTTCTTCTTTTGTCATGCGCACACTCTCAGCAAAACTGTCAAGATTTTCTGATAATTTGTCAAGCAAAATATCGAAATGTCTCTTTGCTTTTCTCGCTTTAATATAATCCTTGAAACGCTCTACAAAATATTCATCCGCTATATCTGCAGCAGGGTCATTGAAAACATTTTTTATGATTGTCTTAATAATGATTCGGCTCATTGATGCAAAAATCAGAATACCATCCATGTTACATCCCTCCATAATTTTGTTTTTGCCTTGATTTAGGGCATGTTCCCACAACAAAAATAAGCCAAAAACTAAGCTCTTTTGATAGCCCGAAAGATTAGCGCCAGCTTAATAAAGCCTATGTACATGCAGTCCAATTTATCAAACCTGCAAAATATACGTCGGCAATCTTGAATCAATCGAAAAAAACGTTCAACTTCGTTGCGACGTTTGTACAGTTCTTTATCATAATCCCAAGGGGTTTTGCGATTGGTTTTTGGTGGTACGGCAGGCTCAAATTTAAGCATTTGACCTGTGAATCGTGTTAAATCATCTTCATAAGCCCTATCCATCAACAAAGGAATAATCTCATCTTGCGTTCCTCCTGTTTCCATGAGTATTCTCCCTTGCGGGGCATCATGACACTGACCTGCACTCAAGGTAACTTCTACAGCTATCTCCACATTTGCTGCCATGGCATGAACTTTTGTAGTTAGTCCTCCGACAGAACGTCCGATGGCTTGTTCTCCATTTTTTTAACGCACCACAAGCGTTCGGATGTACTGGAACTGTCATATAATCCATTGACCGAATCTGTTCAGGTAATCCTAAAATTTGAGAAACATGTAATTCTTAGAATAATCTGTCTATGATTCCCGCTTTGACCCAGCGGTTATAACGCTTGTAAATTGGATGCCAATATCCGTATTCCTTGGGCAACTTCCTCCATTTGCACCCGTTTTCACAAACATACAGTATGGCATTTATAAACTTTACGTTTTCTATTGACACATTTCCTCGCTGCACTGGCAGGATGTGCTTCACTTTTTCATATTGCTCTACTGTTATCTCCATGATTCATAGGTTAACATTTTCTGTCTGATTTTCATAGTAGGAACACGCCCTAAAAATAAATGGGGAGATATAAGAGATGACATTATAAATGATGTTTCTGAGATAAAGCCTCATTTCTCAATCACAGTAATTGGAGAGGCATATGATAATCTTGAAAATAGTGGTATGCTGGTATAAGGGTTTGTCTCTCAATTGTTGAGAGACGCTGAGCGAATAAAAGCATCTGTTATATGTGGCATATAACAGATGCTTTTTAATTTATAAATATTTTTTAGCATTTATTGATTTGCGCTCTTTCACGCACTGAGTCAACAAATATTCAATTTGCCCATTAATAGAACGAAAATCATCCTCTGCCCACTGCGCAAGTTCTTTCCAAAGGGATTCGGACACGCGCAGTGGGATTTGTTTTTGCTTCTTCTTGTCCTGGGAATCCATGATGATTAATACAAAGAGCCACTGTTAACTATAGGGGTCGCTTCCTTGTTTCCACAGAGTACCACAAGCAAATTGCTAACCATCGCGGCTTTACGCTCTTCGTCAAGATTAACAATGTCGTTGGCGTTTAGGCGGCGCAATGCCATTTCTACAATATCCACCGCACCCTCTACAATGGTGTGTTTTGCGTCCACTACGGCTGTTGCTTGCTGGCGTTGCAACATGGCCGATGCAATTTCTGGGGCATAGGATAGGTTTGTTATGCTTGCGTCTATGATTTCTAGCCCCGCCATGTCTACGGATGTTTGTATCGCTTCTTTTAGCGCATTGGCAATTTCATGACTGTTTCCACGAAGGGACTTGGCAGTTGAATCGTTTGGCGCATCATAAGGGTAAAGGCTTACAATGTTGCGCAGTGCCGCGTCGCATTGTACAGACAAATACTCTAAATAATTGTCCACATTAAACATGGCTTTGGCTGTGTCGACGATGCGCCATACAACCATTGTGTCAATGATTATGGGGTTGCCTAGCAGGTCATTGACTTTTTGTTTGCTGTTGTTAATTGTTTTGGTTTTTAAAGAGATTTTGTGGTTTAACGTGATGGATGGTGCCGCCGCTGCTGTTTCACTATCGGTTGCGGCAGATATTGCAGATTTTAACGCAACCTCTGCACTGGAAGGCCCTTGTGATGGTGGTGCATAAGTCGAGTGCAAAAGCGCGTTGACATAAAACGTACCGGGCCCTTTTAGTGTACCATGATACACACCAAAACGGGTGAATACACGCGCTTCGCTGGGTGTCATAATTCTTACACCGCATAACAGTATTGGCGCAATAATGATAATGTAAATGCTGCAAGCGACAATGGCACTAATGCTAACAGGTGCGGTTAGTGCTTGAAAATATATGCCCGCAAACACGATGGCGGCAATCGCCGCGATGATACCAACGATATTGACCACAAGGGTGGGAATGCCGCTTTTTGCCTTGAGTTCAATCTCTTGAAACGGTGCGGCTTGGGTGGTGGGGTTTAATGGATTGTTTTGCATATGATATCCTCCTTTATTTAATTTGATATCATTTTAATATCAATTTATAAATTTGTCAAGAGCAATAAAAAAACAGCTTGCGCCGTTTTTTATTCACTGACCTTAAACCCATTAAACCAAGCCCGCTCGGCAAAGGGTTTCTTTTTAACAAAACGCACAGGTTGGGAAGCTATCCCAATCGGCAAAAAACAAATCAATTCATAATCACTTGGCACACCTAAAATATCTGCCATTTTTCTGCCAATCGCATCGGCATCTGTAATTTGACCTTCATACCAGCAGCTTTGGTAGCCCAGGTCAACCGCCGCTAGCAGCATGTTTTGAATCGCCGCCGAATAATCTTGCACATGAAAGCATTTGTCCTTGTACGATGGAATCGCCTGTGTCAGCACGCAAATGATGGCTGTTGCCGTTTCGCCGACGGGCGGTGTAATCACCTGATGCAACTTTTTAAGTACATCGGCATCATCTACGGCAATTAAACTGGTGGTTTGCGTATTGCACCCCGACGGCGCGGCAAGGCCGGCTTCCATAATTTTTACCAGGTCTTCCCTTGGAATTACTGTGTTTTCAAATTTTCCTCTGTAGCTGGTTCTGTTTTTTATTGCGTCTAGTGTTGTCATGTGAATCACTCCTTTTAAACAAAATATACCACGATTTTATTTTAAAAGTCTACTATTAGTATGTTGACATGTCTAAGTGTGTAAATTACATTTATTTGTAATAACGGAGGTGGTAAAATGAAAAATGAAACTGTGTTAAACGAGTATCTTGAAGAATTTTTTTTGCTAGGTGAACACTTAGAGCCGCGTAAATGGAAAGCACTTCGTGTCAAACTCAAAATCCACACCAGTATGTATGGGGATACGCCCCAAGTGAACGAGATACTTACGTTGATGGATATGTATGAAGATGAGTACTATAAAAAAGATTTTGAATCTTCAAGGAGCATAGTCAAATCTATATTAATAAGGCTAAATAGCACCGAAAATTGGAGCTTTTTTGATATTAGAATACTGGCACAAGTCGTTGCTTATGCAAAAACATACAAGCATGTTCATGCAGTCGCAGAAAAAGCATTGCAAGCACTGGCACAATATCAAAATGAAAAAGGATACATGGATACCAAACTTCTCATTCATTATCATGTGGCCCATCGCTTATTGCGTACACGGTATTATAATATTGAACCCATCGACAAGTACGAAATGGATGCGTTGGGTAAATTATTTGATGACTACGCAAACCAAACATTGGCGATATGCAGAAAAAATAATTTCCCACTTTTTGAAAGGATAATGTTAATAAGAAAAGGATTATTTGAAAAAAATTATGACCTTATAGACGAAAATTTAAGAAGCTTAAAAAATAACGAACGCAAAGCAATTTGGATGCCCATTCAAGATGAAGTTTGCGAATTCAACACCCATGCCGGAAATGCAATCAGTGCTGAACAATTTAATGTGATGGTTGGACGCAACATAAGAAGAATACGCCAGTTTAGGGGTATCCGCACAGACGATTTTGCAAAAATGGTAGGTGTGACAGTCCCATATATAAACCTGATTGAAAGAGGTGAGCGAGGCACATTGACCCACAAAATGTACAAGATTGCCAATATTTTGAATGTAAAGTGTGACCTTTTTTTTCAAAATACAGACATAGAAAAGGTGCTTTCTGCTGAGTTAAGCCCCGAACGGCAACGGGTTTGAAGTATTAGTGGCCTTCCCACCGGGCGTACATGCCACAGGGAAGCACGACACCACTTTTGGCCGCCAAACCGACTTCGCCAACACTCACTTCACCCGCAGTGTTTTTTTTCTGCATGACTAAATCAAGAATATTACCGTATGCAGTGGGCGAAAACCCAGCCGTGTATGCGTTTATTAGCAAAAACGAAGGGCCGGGTGCAAGTAGCTCGGCGGCGGCAGACACTAGCTCGTACAGGCGTTCTTCCAGCTTCCACATCTCGCCGCTGGGCCCCCGCCCAAAAACTGGTGGGTCCATGATGATGCCATGGTAGCGGTTGCCGCGCCGCCCTTCGCGCAGTACAAATTTGAGTACATCGTCTGCCATGATGCGATGCGGCACATGTTCTAATTTGGATAGGATAACATTGTCTTTGGCGATGCGATTCATGCCCTTTGCCGCATCTATGTGGGTGACAGACGCGCCCGCTTTAAGACAGGCAACCGTTGCGCCGCCTGTGTATGCAAATAAGTTGAGAACCGAAACATCTCCAGCAATCATTGCAATTTTTTCTTGCAGCCATGTCCAATTGACCGCCTGTTCCGGAAACAACCCCATATGTTTAAACCCTGTCGGGCGTATGTGAAATTTCATGCCTTTGTAGCCAATTTTCCATGCCTCGGGTATGTTTTCCCCATTTTTCTCGTGGACATCCCACCGTCCACCGCCGGATTTGCTTCGGTGGTAGTGCATATGTGGGTTTGTCCAGTCTATTTGGGTGGAACGCGGCCAAAATGCCTGCGGGTCTGGGCGAATCACTTTGATATCGCCCCATATTTCTAGTTTTTCGCCGTCGCCGGCATCTAATAGCACATAGTCACGCCAGCCTTGGGCGATACTTATATTTTTTGTCATTGGTTTCGCTCCATTATTGTTTTAATGATGGGTAAACATTCATCATATTTTTCTACGACATAATCCGCGTGGGTGAATATTTGACCATATGTGTTGGGGTTCTTGTACGCGATGCAAGTGAGGTTTGCATTTTTTGCAGCTAAAATACCTGGCGGGGCGTCTTCTACCGCAATGCAATTTTCGGGTGGCAACCCCAGTACACTTGCGGCGCGGAGATATATGTCTGGGTTTGGCTTGCCTATTTTTACATCTTCGCCTGATATGCAGGCATCGAAGTATTGGGCAATGCCTGTGCGGTTTAACACCATTTGTATCAGTTCGTGAGATGATGATGAGGCGACGGCTGTGGGCAGTCCTAAGGCTTTTATACCTTGTAGAAGTGCAGGGATGCCTGTGATGGCAACAATCTCTGTTTCTTGGAATACTTCACGCATCATCGCTTCTGACATTTCTATTAATTGTTCTACTGTTGGTGACAAGGATAGCGCGGCTTTATATTGAGGCCAGCGGTCAGCGTTTGATATGCCTGTGTAGGGTGTTACCATGGAAAGCGATGCAGGGGTGTTGCAAGCTTTTATTACACGCATGTCAATTTCATAGTGTAAGGGCTGGCTGTCTATGAGTACGCCATCCATGTCAAATATGATTGCTGTCAAAATGAAGCTCCTTTCATTCCCACATAACGCTTAGCCTGCGGCACTCGTTTAAAAATCGCATTAATGCGGTAAACACATCCATTTGTAAATCTTCTTCCCGTTCTGCGTCGCGGAATGCTTCCAGTATGGCACACAGTCGTGGCAACACGCCCGACTCTTCCTGGATTAACAATGCGCGCACCGCTTCTGGGCGGTGCTGAATCGCGTCGGATAGCTTGCCTGCCTGAATGGCATATTGCCCTGCCACAGATTTATGCGGCGAATGCGTCACGCCTATTTCGTATAAACTAATTGGTGGCGCATCTGGGTCGAATGCAAGATAAACGGGTTTGTACATTGCCAGTTTTAATTCTTCGGCAAAGCCGTCGCATTCCAGCGGTAAAGCGTCAAGCAACCTACCGAAAGCCAGGGCAAAAGCACGCATGGCTTCTAATGGACTTTCCACAGGTTCTGTTTCATATGGTGTTTTTTCATGGTTATCGAAAATGTCCATGGCTATATCTTCACCTCAATCCATTTCCCTCGCACGAACCGTGTAAACAGCATGATTAGCCGAACCAGTTGGTCAAAAACCATGGCAATCCATGCGCCCGCAAGCCCAAGCCCCAGCGGGAATGTGAAAAGAAACCCAAGCCCCGGGCGCAAAATACCAACAGTAATAAGCATGGTTAGCGCAACATAGCGTGTATCACCCGCACCGCGCAAGCTGCCACCCATGACCAGCTGGGACGTTTGAATAGGCATCACTGCCGCCAAAATGAGAATGAGTGTCGCGGCGGTTGAAACAATATCTGGGTCGCTTGCGAATAACAGCGCGAATGGATACCGTGTCAATATGACTGTGGCACTCAACAGCGCGGCGCAAACCAATGCCATCCGCATTCCAATTTTGCCGTACATAATAGATAAATCGGGGCGTTTTTGCCCCAATGTTTGCCCCACTAAGCTGGTGGTTGCGGCACTAATTCCGTCGGCAAAAGTGAAACTAAGCATCATCAACTGCATGGCTATCATATGTGCGGCAAAGTCTGCCGTGCCTAAGCCCGCAATAATGCGAGCATAGGCAAAAAAGCCAAAACGCAGTGCGACTTGCTCGAACATGCCGCCTGATGTAAGCCTGCCAATGCTTTTGAGCATGGGCATCTGAAAACGCCAGTTGTCGTGGCGGCTTATACGCAATAAGCTGTCTCGGTTTAGCACCGACATCAACGCAAGAAAAAATGCGACAAATGCAGAAATGACAGCAGACCATGCCGCACCGTCTACCTCCAAACGGGGAAAGCCCAGGCGGCCTTCTATCAACAACAAATTAAGTATGACGCTGAGTACTCTGGCCACCACATTCACTTTCAGTGTGATTTTAGTGTTGCCGCAAGCACGTTGGGCGGCGCAAATCGTACCTGTTAATATTTGTGCAGGCAAAGCGATGCTGATAATTCTAAAATAGGAGGATGCCCAGCCTATTGTGTCTGCTTGCGCACCCGCCAACACCATTAATGGATGAGACAGCCAGAAAGATAAAACAGCGGCAATAGTACCCAGTACAGCAACAATAACCATCGCATGGCGCATACAACTGCGCGCCGCCTCCATATCGCCCGAACCTTTGTTGCGTGCAACAATGGCCGTGACCGCTATGTTTAACGCAAAAAAAACCGCAAGTACCAGCATTCGTGGTTGACCCGTCAATCCTACTGCCGCTACGGCTTCTTCACCAAGGTTGCCGACCATGATCATGTCAATCATACCCATGAGGGCAAGTGAAACCATTTCCGCAACAGAGGGCAATGCAATACGCAAAGAGTTGCTATAGGCCTCTTTGCTGGTGGGAATATCTCCGTGGCGCATGTCTGGTTTAACCATGTACTCTGTGAATAATAATTTTTTTATCCACTGCGGTATTTTGAATGCATTCAAATTTCGCGTCGTCCTTCCAGGGCACGAGAAAGGGTTACTTGGTCTACATATTCTAAATCGCCGCCGACGGGGACGCCGTGGGCGATGCGTGTGACTTTGATGCCTGTGGGTTTAAGCATTTTTGCAATGTATAGGGCAGTGGCTTCGCCTTCGACATTGGGGTTGGTGGCAATGATGACCTCTTCTACCGCGTCAGATTGCAGGCGTTTGAGTAGTGCGGCAATGGTCAGGTCGTTTGGCCCCACGCCATGCATCGGGGAAATAGCACCATGCAGTACATGGTATAACCCGTGAAATTCATTGGTGCGTTCATATGCCGCCATGTCTCTGGGGTCTTCTACCACCATGATTGTTTTGGGGTCGCGTTTGGTGTTGTTGCAAATTTGGCATGTGTCCGCGTCGGTTAAATTGCAACAACAAGAACAGTAACGTACGTTGCGCTTTGCGGAAAGAATTGCTTCCGCCAGGGCTTCTGCCTTTTCGTCCTGCAAATGAATAATATAAAAGGCGAGCCTTTGTGCAGACTTGCCTCCTATACCTGGTAAACGCGATAGTTCTTCAATAAGCCTTGCGGTTGGTCCGCCATATATATGCTGCATCTTGGCTAGAACAACCCTGGCATGTTCATGCCGCCCGTTATTTTTGCCATTTGACCGCTGACCGCCTCGTCCATTTGACGAATGGCTTCGTTCACTGCTGTCATGACCAGGTCTTGTAGCATTTCTACGTCATCTGGGTCTACGGCATCTGGTGAAATGGTGAGGGCGGTGATTTGCTTTTCGCCATTGATTACGACTTTAATGGCGCCGCCTCCCGACGATACTTCCAGTGTTTTGTTTGCCAAATCATCCTGTATTTCTGCCATTTGTTTTTGCATTTTTTGTGCTTGCTTCATTAGGCTGTTCATATTCATGCCGCCCATTCCGCCGAATCCTTTTGCCATGTGTGTTGCCTCCTATAACCGTTTAATTTTTTTCTCTACATATGCGACATCTTCTGCATCCATTTCAGCCTCTGTCTCAACGATTAAATCACTTAAAAGTTTGTTTCTGTTCGCATCTTCTGTTTTTTGCAATTTTAACAACATAAAAAGTCTTCGTCTTTGTTCTGCTGTTAATTCCTTATTGGTAGGCATTTTGCAAACTCCTTTCAATTATTCTATATTACCAACCATCACCGTCCAGCATCGGCTGCCCAAAACTTGCCCAGTCGTCGTTGTTTTGGGCTTGTTGTTTGGGTGCGGCTTCTACTGGCGTACCAAAATCTGCCCAGTCGCCGGGGGGGGCTTGCACGGGTTCTTCTGCTGCCGGTGGCGGATTCTGTTTCCATTCATCCACCGTTTCACCCTTATTGTACGTCGTGCGCACGACAAAGGCAAGGTTTGGCGGTGTATTTAAGTTAAATTTATCTGCAATGGCTTCGCGAATTTTGCCTTGCTGTTTTTTTATCAGTGCGGATGATGCCTCGTTGTCGCAAATGATTTGTAACACGCCATCATGTACTTCCGCACCCGCACGGGCGCACCATGAACGCAACGGCATAGGTAAAGGGATTGTGTGGAATGCCGATGCGATGGTTTTTAGCGTTTCAATACTGGCGGTTTCTGATTTTGATGTGCTGGATGATTGAGGTGCGGCATGGGAGGGTGCTTCTTTTGCGGGAGGATTTATTTGGGGTAAATCTTCGCTTACTGCATTTTCTGAATGTGTAGAAGCCGTGCTTGCTGCAACCGGAGTTTCCTTTGGCATATCAGCATTTTCACTTCGCGAAAACAACACTTCAGGTTTCAAGTGCATACACAGTTTCAACGCACAAACCTCAAAAGCTGTACGCATATGCGGTGCAAACCGAAGCTCCCGCAAAACCTCCGAAAACGCATGAATAAACGCCATCAACTGCGTACCAGACACACGGCTGCCCTGTTCTTTTAATTTAGCCGCAATTTCTGCTGAAAATTCTAAATCGTCCGTTTTATCTGCCAATGTTGCCACCAAAACATCTCTAAAATGCCGCACCAAATCGGCGGCAAACTGGCTCACATCACGCCCGTCATCCATTGCTTGGTTGATGACCGCCATAACCGCGCTGCTATTTTTAGCGGCTAAAGCATCTGTGAATTCAAAAAGCCGTCCTCTATCTACCGCCCCAAGGATTTCTAGCACTTTGTCATAGGTTAGACCGTCGCCGCCCAGGCTAATGCACTGGTCAAGCAAGCTTAACGCGTCACGCATTGCCCCGTCCGAATGGTATGCGATATATTCCAGCGCGTTATCATCGAAAGTGACGCCTTCTTCTTGCATGTAAGCTTTCAGCGTCGCCACCATAGCCGCCGCTGAAATCCGCCGAAAATCATAACGTTGACAGCGAGACAAGATTGTATCGGGGATTTTTTGCGGGTCGGTGGTCGCCAAAATAAAAATCACATGGGCTGGCGGTTCTTCCAGTGTTTTAAGCAATGCATTGAACGCGCTGGTGGATAGCATATGCACTTCGTCGATGATATACACTTTGTATCTGCCTTGGGTGGGGGGGTATTTTACTTCTTCGCGCAAGTCGCGGATATTTTCAACGCCGTTGTTTGATGCCGCGTCGATTTCTGCTACATCAAGGCTTCGTTCAGCCAAAATGTTTTTGCAATTTTCGCAAATATTGCATGGTTCGCCATGGATAGGCGTTTGGCAATTGACTGCACGTGCCAAAATTTTTGCGGCAGAGGTTTTGCCTGTGCCGCGTGTACCGCAAAATAAATAGGCGTGGCTTACCTGTTCGCTTGTAAGTTGATTACACAGTGCGCGTACAATATGAGACTGCCCCACAATTTCACTGAAAGTTTTGGGGCGTTTTTTGCGATAAAGGGCTATATGTGACATAAATGCTTCTCCTTGTTTTTGAATGTTTGTTCATTATAGCATTTTTTGTGAAGCCGAGGAGGGCGTGTGTATTAAAGAATTTTTGTGGATTTTAAATATTGGAGTGCGTCTGATAATGATATCATTGATATCAACTTCTTGCATTTTGCAAGAAGTTAACACTCATTATCCAGACAAAATTTAAAAATTGCAAAAAAAAGTTATTTATTCTAAGGCAAATTTAAAATTTGTGGATTATAATGCCAATATAAAATTGGAAATTGTATCAACAAATTAGTCACTATAGGTAGTTTTAGTAAATCATGTGAAATTTATAGGAAGGAGATGTATAAAAAATAGATGCAAAGCATGGAGGTGCGTGTCAAACAGACCGCTCTTTTGTCGTTTTAAGGGAAATATTTATAATAATCAATAGTAAAGACTACACATTTATCTACAGAGAGGATAATCATAACTATGATCACCCCACTTAAAAAGCATGGCAAAGCAGCAAGAAAATTTGCCGCTCTGTTTTTCGCATTGCTTTTGGCATTAAACCCGTTGCAGGCAGTTTCGTTGTCAAATACAGCATATGCACAAAATTATCTTGAAGACTCATATCACTACATACCAAGTGGTGACGAGTCGTTGACGTATTCAAGCGAAAGTGAATACGACGAAGAAGACATTGAAGAGAACGAAATAATAAATGATGAATATGAAAATGACGGTCAACCATATGTACCGGAAGATGACTATGACTACACAAATGAAGAAAGCGCGACAGAGGACTGCCTAGATGCAGAAGATGACGCCGAAGATGCTGATTACGGCACGGATGATGAACGCGAAGTGCTGGAGATTTTGCCGTCGTCTTTTTTTGGGTTTGAACCGTTTAATCTCACTAGCGGAAATCGCCCTTTGGAGGAAAGGATTCTTGACCCATTAGGCATACCTGCTTTGAATACTGCACCAAATGGTCAAAGTCGTTATGTGTTAGTCCTTGATCATATTGGTGCAACTTATACAGTTACAGCGCGCCCGGGTCATTCTTTGTTCCGATGGGTGATGGATTATACTGGAGACTCTTTTGCTCCCCCTGTATCGCCATATATCTCGCATGGTGAAACCTCTCATCTAGGTTTTCAAGATAGTTACACTGTAACATATACAATCATATCTACAAATCCACCAAACCATGGTTGGTTTACATCACCTCCGAATATGTTAGTAGATTTTGTTCCTATTGCAATCGACATCCCCAACACAAACCAGGAGGACGACTACTTCGGTTACAATTGGGATGATTATGACAATATAAAAACATTTCTACTTCAAAATCTTCGTGTAGGTAGTCCTTTTGAAGATTTAGTATTTGAAACAATCATACTCACATTAGACAATAGTGATTTTGCGTTTGTAGTCAATAATGTACAAGAAAGTGAAATACGCATATATAAAATTGTTGGCGATCGTTTTTATATTAGCCCAACAGAATATATCACATCGTTACAAATTGCCCCCGTCAGCGACCTTCCTGTTGGCACGTATAATATATCTGTGCTTGCGCATACCGAACGTCAAGCAGATTCAAATGGGCGTTTTGTTTCAAGCGGCGGTACTCCCGTCCTTGTTGGAAGCTTTCCAAACATCTATACATTCGAAGTATTATCACGCCGAATTCCAAACGTAAATATCCTCGACCCTGAAAACCCAGATTCAACCACAATGCTTGCCCCACCGCCAGCACGTGCGGACGGAAACCCTGAAACGAATGGCAATATAGATGGTGACAACCCCCAACTTCAAGACCGCGAGGTCATTATCACCGCACCCGACGGTTCTCATTTTTGCACAACAAATCCGCCGGGGCTCACAATTCCACTAGGCTGGGTGATTGTTGTTCCTCCCGCTATTTCCGATACAAGTACTACGCCGGGCAGAGAGAATCAAGGCGAAACATGGACTGTAACCCTTGCCCCGGAGCACACAGTAACCTTTGACTTAAACGGTGGCAGTTACAACAACGATACGTCAAATATAATACACACAGGCCCACATGGGCGTGAGTTAGGCGATAATTTTTCAACCTACGGTCAGTTAGGCGCACCTACATGCCCGGGCGAACCCAATGCCGTCGTGCGTGACAATTTCCGTTTGATTGGCTGGTTTTCCCCCGAAACGGGCAACCTTTATTCCCTAGGTGATGTGGATGGTTTAACCGTAATTGAAAACAGAACCTTCGTCGCCCAGTGGGAAACCAGAATAACCGAAGTAGTCATCACCGACCCACGAGATGAAATTGACCTACACGCACCACATCTTCCCGGTGGCTCTGGAAATCCAAATATTCCAAACGCTCCGTTTACCCCAGACTATGACGTAAATGACCCCAGCGGTGAAGTGACCGTTACTATTCCACCCCCGAACGGCACGTACTTTTGCCCAACAAACCCGCCAGCAATCACACCGCCGCCAGGTTATATCATTACTGACTATGATGTGGTAAACGGTGATTTAATTGTAACATTGCAACCTGTAACCACAGTCACATTTTTGCTAAATGGTGGTGTGGTAAACGCAAGCCCGAACAATATACATCACGCAAATGTGCCACATGGTGTCTTAGTTGGCGCAACTGGTGATGGTGTACCAGTCCCAACGCAATCTAACTACAACCTTAGCGGCTGGCGCGTAGTTGATGAAAATGGTGCAGCAACAGGCCCAATATTGACAACCGCAGAAGTCGCCGCCATTCTAGTCCAAGGTCCAAAAGTTTTTGAGGCACAATGGACACCCATCAATAACACACAAAACTATCACATTGTTTTTGACCTGCGCGGTGGCAATATCGGCGGAAATAGTGCAAATGTTGAAAATACGATAATCGGTGGAAGCCCTGTAGGTGCAGGCAATGTGGCTGCAACGCCCGTGCTTCCGGGATATGTATTTGGCGGATGGCGCAACCCAGCGACTGGCAATATATATACCGCACAGCAAATCGCAGATATGCATGTAACTGGCAACAAGCACTTTGAAGCGGTATGGAATGTCGACCAAGGCAGTGGCTCAACAGGCGGTGGAAATGGAAACGGCGGGTCAGACCCGAATCCAGAACCACCCCCACCCCCGAATCCAAACCCAAATCCTAACCCAGGCAATCCCCAAGAGAATGGCTCTGATGGTGACAATGAGTATGAAAACGATGACACGGATGACGATGCCACCAATGATGAGTCAACTACCAACAATCCAACAACGGATAACCCAACTAATAACCCAACAACAGGCCCATCAAATCCATCAAACAACGACGAAACACCTTCAATAGGTGCCCCACCGACAAGCTACAACCCCGATACAACACAGCCTTTACCACAACCGACCCCACCAGAAGTAGATGCAACTCCCAACCTATTCGAAGACTTTTCAATTGAGTCAGGTGGTACAGACCGTGGTACACCGCCAAACCCAACAACGCAAGGCAATCAGTTAACACAGTACGGCGATATGTGGATTGAACTGGATGATGCAGGTGTACCACTAGGTGCATGGGCATGGTGCGAAGACGATGATATATGGATTTTCGATGACATGAACATCCCTCTCGGCGCATTCGTGCCAGTCGCTGCTTTGGTGGCGATGCCGCAAACAGGCCTTGAAAGCAATCTGCTCACCTTTGGCATATTATTCGCAATAGTTGCAGTGATAGCTGTCGCTGCCATATTCATGATTAAGCGAGAATCACGAAAGCGTGTATAGCGATAGCCTTGTTGAAGTTGCAAAGCGGTTTTCTATGGCATAAAAAAGCATTTGCCCATTCCACTAAATAAGTGGGAAGGGCAAATGCTTTTTTATCTTATATACCATTTCTTATTTATACATCCAAAACCGCCCGCAGCGTATTCAAACTCTTTAACGCGGCCGCAAACTCAAAATCCTCAATTTGCTTAGCCAATATTGCAGCCTCCGGAATGGTTTGAATCTCTTGTAAAAATCCCAAAGATTCCGCATTGCGGTTTTCTAATAAGGCCGCTAAGTTATCAAATAAATCAGCCATTTTTTCGACATCCAGTATTTTTACAGCTTCAACTTTTGTTTTGTCGTCCTTGATGTCGCTCTTGATATTTTCAAGTACAGAATCCAGCTCATCTTTGAGGGCTGTCATTTGCCCAGCAGTTGGAACCTTTCCATTGGCCAGTACAGATTCCATTTGCCTTGCGATTTTTGCCAATACAGATTCATGCATTAATCCCGCAATGCCTTTTAGGCTATGGGCTAAACGATGTGCCGTTTCTTTGTCTTGGCTATCCAACGCATTTTTTATGTGTTCAAAAATGTTTTTGTGATTCTTTGCAAATGTTATTTTTAACTTGGCAACTAACTCGGCGTTATTCTGATAGTCGCTAAACTTTTCTTGGTTGGACGGGCGGTTTTTACTCGCCTTTATTGCTGTCTCAATCACTTCTGGCGGTTGCTTATCTCGTATATATTTGTTGAGTGTCGCATTTAAATGCTTTGTGTGTATGGGTTTTGAAATAAATCCGTCAAACCCCATTTTGACAAATTCTTCGGCATTACCAATGGTTGCGTTTGCGGTAAGCGCAACCATTGGTGCGGTATACTCCATGTCACGCAAAATATGCATGGTTTCAATACCGTTTAACCCAGGCATCATATGGTCCATAAATATAATATCATATACTTTGCCCCGCTTTATTTTGTTTATTGCGTCATGCCCGTTGTTGCACACTTCAACATTGAGGTCATAAAAATCAAGCAGCCCTTGGGCGACATATAAATTTTCTTCAATATCATCGACTACAAGCACGTTACCATAGGGCATTGGTTCTGGAGTGAAACGTACTTTTTTTGCCAAATGGTGCGTGCTTGCATTAAATTTTTGCAGGTTGCCAATCGTTTCCGTGCTTAAACATTCTACGTTTAATATTTTTTGCGGAATTCTTACGACGACCTGCGTACCCTTTCCAACTTCACTGGATATGTCAATTTGCGCATCCATTATTTCTACTAGGCTGTGTACGATGGGCATCCCAAGCCCCGTGCCGCTAACCAATCTGTTTTCGCGCTCGTGAAAACGCGCGTAGTCAAGGTGCAGTTCGTCAAGCTGCTGCTGCGTCATACCCATGCCTGTGTCATGCACAGAAAAAACGAGTGTGACATGTTCGTCACTTTTGCATTTAAAGCAGGCTGACATAAACAATTCTACGGTGCCGGATGTTGTGTATTTAAACGCATTTGACAATAAATTATTCAAAATTTGTGCAACGCGAATAGAATCGCCAATGAGCTGCGATGGAAGATTTTTGTCTATATGCAGTTTAAAGTCTACTTTATCTGTATCTAAATACGAGATGTTCATGTTTACAACGTCGGTGATCATACTGGCGGTTTCGTATGCTTCATATAGCAGAGGCATTTTGCCTGCTTCAATACGTGATAGGTCTAAAATATCGTTGATGACCCCAAGCAATACGTTTGACGAATTGTAAATCTTGAAAAAAGATTCTTCTATATGCAGCGGGAGATTTGGGTCTTGCAGTTGAATTTCTGAAATACCCAGCACCGATGTAATGGGAGTACGAATTTCGTGGCTCATTCTGGCTAAAAAACGACTTTTTGCACGGTTGCTTTCCTCTGCGATTTTTGCGCGGGCTTTTTCTTGGTTTACCAATTGTTCTTGGGCATGGGCGGCTTCTATTTTAGCAAGCATCTCTTTTTGTTCGCGCAGGTCGCGCACATATATAATGATGCAGTGCTTATCTTCTAGCTTTATACGAACCATTGTAAACTCTGTGGGAATAGCTTGTTCGCTTAAAGTCATTGTTGTCCATTCGCATACAGAATATCCACTGATAAATGCTTCTTGAATCTTTTGCAAAAGTATGCTGCCGTCTTGTCCGTTTTCGTTTTGGGGCAAACTTTTATAGCTTTGGGCAATTCGAAAAACACTGTCTGCAAAATGACTTTTGTTCTCGAATTCGAATAATGAAACCACAACGTTGTTGCAGTCTATGACTTTAAATGTATCATCTAAAATGAAAACACCCAGTGGTGACGAATCAATCATGCTTTGCAGTCTTTGTCTCACCACGCGTTCGGCATTTATTTGGCGTATAAATTCAAAGTCTTCGTTCGTTTCACGCAAAGACATCATGACTGCGTGTTCGCCGCGATATTCAACGCGAGTCATTGTCATTGCGCATAGGATAAGTCTATTCTTTTTTGTTTTAATAGTGACAGAACCTTTGAATGTACCTTGTGTCATGGCTGTTGTCAGTGAATTGTAAAAGAATTGAGCTGTTGATTCATCCGGTGTGCATTCTGCGACAGACGAACGGTTCAACTCTCCCTTAGAGCTCATTTCAAATAAGTCAACAGCATGTTGATTCACATCTATTGCAATCCCTTTATTATTGAATAGCCAACAACCAACAGGAACCGCGTCAAGCATCACATGCACGCGATTGTATGCGTCACTTACAGAATTTGCAGCAACTTTTTTTTGAGTCTTGTTATTTTCAATGATTCGTCTTTTTATAAATGTGCAAGCAATCGTTTGCCCTTGATATTTTGCGGTTTGTATCCATATGTCACACATCATGTATTCGCCGTCAAGTCGTCTATACATCCATTCAAACTCTGCAATGCCGTGTTCGAATACTTGTTTTAGTATCTTTGTGCGAAATTCGCTGGAATTTCTACCATCGGGCTGATATTTGGGGCTAAATTCACTTCTGCGTTTGTGAAATTCCTCTTTTGTTGACGCCCCAAAAAGGTCAAGTACAGCAAGGCTTATGTCAACGATTATGCCGTCTTTGTCCCAAATCGCTATGCAGTCGTTACCCAAATTAAGCAGCTCTTTTATTTTCATTTCTGTTAGTGGTTGTTTTTCCATATTGAATACCCCCTTAATTTATCGCGTGTTTTTCTAATATATTTTCAAGTAGCTCAATAAAACTTTAAGAATATGGCAATCATGAATGCATTTGTTGCAGTCAATGCAAGTATCTATTTTTGTATGTATTAATCCCAAATTATAATCTTCCATTTTAAGCACATGCATTCACCCTTTTTGGCTAATACTTTAGCATGTTCAGACTACCATAAAAAAAGCATTAGGACAATAGTACAAGGTACTGTCTTAATGCTTTGTATTTTATTCTTGTGTGTAAGCCATCAGTGCCATGTGTCTGGCACGCTTCACATTTTGTGTCATTGCGCGTTGATGCTTTGCACAATTGCCTGTGACACGACGGGGAAGAATTTTTCCGCGTTCAGATACATACTTTCTGAGTTTGGAAATATCCTTGTAGTCGATTCCAGTAATTTTATCTACACAAAACTGGCAGACGCGTTTTTTGCGCCGTCCACGTCTTTTTTGAATCATAAGTCGTACCTCCTACTAAAATGGCAAATCGTCGTCTTCATCTATACTTTGGGTGATGGCCGAAAAGCCTTCGGGTTCTGATGCTTGTGGTGATGGTGCCACCGAGGGTGGCATTGCATCGTTGTTGTAACTGTTTCCGCTTTTTGCCATGCGCGCTTCAAAAGCGGCGCGGCTTTCGGCGAAGTTTACTTCTTCACAATTGACCTCTGTAACCCAGCGGCGTTGGCCTGTGTTGTCGTCATAAGAACGCACAGTTAAACTGCCGCACACAGAAACCATCATCCCTTTTTTGATATACCGCTCCATAAATTCTGCCGTACGGCGGAAGGCTACACAGTTGATAAAGTCTGTATCCGGTTCGCCCTCTTTTTTAAAACGCCTGTCTACCGCCACTGCAAAACGCGATACACAAACAGGGTCGGCACTTTGGGAATAGCGTATTTCTGGGTCTTTTGTTAAGCGACCTAGTAATATGACCTTATTCATACCTTACCCCTTCCTACTCTGCCTCAACAACTGCGGCTTCTGGGGCTTTCGCTTCTACTGCTTTAGCCGGCGCGGAAATAACCGCGTCATCGCCCAGACGAATGGTGAGAAAACGCAGTACGTTTTCTGAAATTCTGAGCCTAGCTTCCACTTCTTTTGGCGTGTCGCCTTCAGACGTGTATGTGATGAAGTTATACATGCCTTCGGTCAGTTTTTGAATGGGGTAAGCCAGTTTCCTACGGCCCCAGTCATCTACTTTTTCAATTTTGCCGCCAAAACGTTCGATAAAACCTTTGACACGCTCAAATTCGGCTTGAATCGCCGCTTCTTCCATGTCGGCTCTGACGATAACGCCCATTTCATACTTATTGGGTTCCATTGTTGCACCTCCTGGTCTATGGCGCATTTTTTTAGTTTTTAATGCGCAAGGTTTATTTGTTGTGCAAGACAGACATAAAAAAAGCTGTGAATGCACAACGTGGGGTATTTTACCATAGGGATATGTCTTTTGTAAATGTTTAATTTTTTCTGCATCACGTGAGTCTAACGTTTTTTTGTCGTGGAGATGAGTGTGTCATCATCGAACATCTTATATATTATAGATACAAGCTAATATTTGTCACATCTATTTGACCTATAGATTGTCAGAATTTCTGTTTTTACGGATATATTTAAAAAGTTCTTGCAATAACGCAGAGGCTATCAATGATCCGAGTGGTAATCAAGAAGTTCTTCTTTTCGGGAGTGTCCCAAAGGCGTTGAATGTGTTATAATAACAACATGAAACCAACAGCAGAGGTAGAGGGTCGTTATTGCC
>Ga0136643_10000358_pt1 | contig 49989 bp, 30 predicted proteins | sample TergutLab28metaG_FD_96883 | JGI IMG/M metagenome (GOLD analysis project Ga0136643, IMG submission 96883) | Labiotermes labralis P1 segment gut microbial communities from Petit-Saut dam, French Guiana - Lab288 P1 (version 3) (version 3) | ecosystem: Host-associated > Arthropoda: Insects >... | reverse complement strand
GTCAATGACTCATGTTCCCGGTCCCTCCCAAAACTGACATAAATAATATAATAGGCATTATTGTGTTTATAGCTCTGCAATAAATGCTGTGAGTGTAAAAACAGCAATTTTATAAACATACATTAATTAAATGCAATATACAGTAACCAAACCACATTTAATGAAACGAAAAATTACATTTTGTGTGTTAACTTTGATATTTTCAAGGCCCAGAAAGAAAGTTTCTGTAAGCACCACTGTCAGGCCCTTTCATTTATCTTTTTTGGCAGGGCGTAATGCAGTGCTTTTACTTTTCTGATAAAGTCCCTGGTAGAGGATCTTGCTTTTTTTTTAAGCAACATTTTCACATTCACTTGGCTTCACTGCACTTCTCCTACTAGATATGGCAGCTCTTATTATAGTAATTTAATCAGTCTTGTCCCTGATTGGCTTAGATGGTAGATAGGGATAGCTCTCATCTCTGATTGGCTGTGCTGATTCTTTACACTACAGCTGGTATTTATAGTTGCGCCTTTTTTAAAAATCCTTATTTTTTATATTTTTGGCCTTCCATTTTCAAAACCGGTTACGGTGAATCATCACAAAAAAAAAAACTGTCGCAAACCGAGGGCTACCTGTACACCAAAATACTACAGAAGATCTGAAGCTAATTCATTACCTTGTACACAACAGCCCGCCCCTTCTCCCTACCCTAAGTCAGATGAACCCAGTCTGCACCCTAGCATCCTGAACTGATTGGTGGCAAGTACTTCCCAAATTTACTGCGCTTTTAATTATCTTCATGGTTGAAATTCTGAACTGTTACTGTAATTCCCACATATCTGAACTTTGCCATATTTTTTATGGATTTATTAGCAGCAAAATTTGGAAAATGAGATTAACAGCACTTGTCTATATGCATGCTACTTCAATGGAGATTTTTCATCAGAGTACACTATTATCAACCCACCCCAAAAGAAGGGTGTGGAGAAGGAGATATGTTACGAAAATTCTACATGGATTCCCTGGAAGAGACACTATGTGCAAATATAAAAAATTAGCTACAATATGTCCACCAAACAGAACAGTATGGACTTTGGAAACATTTTAAATCCACTCAACATGAGGCAAACATGAACCTGATGTAAATGCTCAAACCAAATACTTCCTGCCAGTGAGACAAGTGTTACATAACGTTTATTATTACATTAATTTATTAGTAGCAGCAGCAGTAGCAGTAGTAGTATAGAAGGAGGAGGTGTAGGAAGGAGAAGACATGAACATGTGGCTAAGCAAGGTATGAGAACGATGTGGTGAATATGGGAATGTGGTATGTGACACTGACAAGTCGGATTATATAGATGAAAGTAAGGAAAACTTGAGACCTCCCTTTGTAAACTCCACTCAGGATGTGGACCAACATACCCCAACATATGGTGGTATAAAAATCCAGTGTTACTTCATGACAAAAGGAAAAACTAACACTTTCCCTCCATTTTTGTGACTGTGCAGTGTGTGTAAAGCATGTAATGCATGTGGTAGAGAGTATCATGATCCAAGTCATTTCTGATTACTTTTCTTTCCATTATACACCAATATCAAATATTTAATTACTAGTGTTCAATACTGCTGATTAAATTCTAATGCCATATGAAGGTATACAATTTATGCTGTAAATGAACATATCTATACATACTACAAATGTTTTATGATTTGGTTACAGTTGGGCCATTAACAACCCTGTAACCTAACATGGAGTGGCAGTCATGTGCACTACATGTTGCAAAGCATACACTTGTATTCCACTTTCACGCAGTGAAACACTGTGATAAAAGCATGAACTTTACTTGCCTACTGAGCCTGTGATACATATCACAAATAGGTCAACCCAACAGTCTTTCTACATCTATTTTTACCATGTTTCCCTCTGTGGTCACATTTTTATATCTCACAGCAAGGGGGGACAAACTGCATGCTAGAACAGCTTACTTACCACTCATAGCCTGAATTCAATGATGCTCATTAAGTTTAAAGTCACCTGTAGTAATAAAGATTTGTAAAGAGCAAAACTTATCGGCTACCATTTCTCAGTTTCATTGGTTGGTTATTTTGAATAAAAAATTTTATTCTGCAATAGTGAGCCCCACTCATGGGCATAGTAAAAAAGCTTAACAGTTATCTCATAACTAGTTCTCATTGATCTCTTTCAGAATGTCTTCGTCTGCCAAGGGATCCACTCAAACTGTCATGCCAAAATGTTTTACAAAACTTTGTCTGCCAAGACAAACTGCAACCATCCAAAGAGAAACACAAGACAGCAGGTCAAATTTTTGTGGAATCTACATTGACTGTATTCCCCTCACCCAACAATGATTGTTATGTGTACCAGCAATTTAAATTTTGCATAGAACCATTATTTGCAGATAATGCAAATGTGCGATTTTCACACAAGGTTTTGACACAATCACATGCCACAAAACATAACAGGATTTTCAGAAATGATTCCACTCTGTGTACAAATGGAGTCAACCTTAGGGTAAAAAAACAACTACTGTGGATGTAAAACATGAAACCTTACCCTCCTTGATTTAAATGCCATTATTTTAACACAACCCAACAAAATTTTCAGTAGTTCAATGAGCATACCCTATTTACAACAAAACAACTATACAAGGTAACAAAGATGATAAGATAGTTAGGCTAGCAGAACTCTGGTAGATTAAAAGATTCATAAAATATTAGTTATTACACTGAAAACACGGGAAATGCTAGAGTTGCAATGTCCCCTGATATTCCCAATTCTTGTGTACACGGAGGAATTCTGGTCTCTTTCACAGCTCATCCATAGCATACACTGGCCACCTGCCTGCATACACCAAATGAAAGTCAACTAGTTACCTACTAACAACACATGATGGCAATGACTTCAAAACATAGTAAGTATTTCTCTACAAAATTACATGGCAGCAAACCACACCCCTAAAGTCCACAATCTTCATATTCACCATCATGATAATCACCAATTTTACAATTAACACTGCTTGTAACAAGGATGATCCTGTAACACAATATACATGGATCACAGATCATTCTGCACTACTGCTAAACAAAGTAATCAGACCTATCTGAAGATCCAAAAATTATAGTATTATTGTCAGTTCCCTTATAATGGTCTGCACTGTACAATTCTTGAATCATCAAGAAATTGCTTACCTGTACATGAACACTACATATAAACGGGACTCACATACAGTTCACCAACAAATTAACGAGTTAAAAAACCCTTGCTGAGTTGCCTGGTAAAAATGGGGCAACACTAGTGTAAAACATAGCACAGTCACTTGTAAGTTGCTGAGAAATGAGACTTAATGAACAAATTCTAATGCCATTATTGCTCTCCATTTCTTGTTCCTTTACAGTACAAAATTTACCAAATCACAGCTCTTGTACTGAGATACATCTGTATGAAATAATATATTAGAACCTAAACGTGTGTTAACAAATTCCTGGAGCAGTATTAGCTACATAACCACAACCTTGAACCAAACAGAAGTGCTGTTAATGGAAACAAGTTACTCTGCTTAAATCTGTTCCAATATAGTCTTCTTAGAAGAAGCAAATTATTTACAACCGAAAACGGTGAATACAGTCAAACCTAGAAATCTCAAAACAAGTGACCTTTTGGGTACAGCTTTGTGTTCATCGCAACAAAACAGCGCTTTGAAGACCACACGCATCATTTGTCATGCGATGCTGCTGTAAAAGAGATTTAAAATTATAAACTAGAGAAAAGTCTGAAACTTCAGAGGCCAAAGAATGATAATTCCTCAGTGGTATAAAAATCAATAGCGATAAAATGGCAGATACGGAAGATTCCATGTTTTTATCGGGGTGCATGACAAACCCTTGCTATACACATAGCTACGCTTTTTGTCATTCTAAATATCAATGTCATAATGACTGACACTGTCCTTGGCCTATTTGTCAAAATTTTAATGAGTGTAAGGTCAGTTTCCATATCCCCGAAATTGAATCGCCATTTACGTAACAAACATGAAATGTACTCACCCCATAAACCAGTCCACGGTGTCGCGGAGATATTCGGGTAACCTATCCAGCTTGGAAGATTATTCAAATATCAACACAAACCGATTAAACTTTAATAATTTTGACTAGAACTCCCACAGCTAATCACACAAAAATCAAACATGGCGACTTAAACCTCTGGAACCAATTCCCCCATAATCCAATATGCAAAGACAAACAGCGCATGGCCAACCAAATAAACGAAAAACATGATTTAAACATTATTCCGGTAATACCCGGGAGGGATATGACACACATTTATTCCCAAAGGTACACGTTTGGACAAGTTGCAACGATGTACTTTTGAGTGTGCAAAACGCATCAGTTGCTGTTAGTCTATAGAAATTCTGCCCTTTGTCGGAAACTCACATCAGAGAAAAATGCGTCAGCGACCTACATGCTTTTCCACACGCTAAACAATTTCCGTTTCGAAGCATGTGGAACCTATTTTCCTCGAAATATTTACCCCTTTATAATATTACAAGTGTTTATCCATCGTTCTTTACACTCATAAATATGCGATTATATGCCGATTGATCAGCATAACTAGCCCAATTCCTACAATAATTTCTAAGCTTGCAGCTGAAATGCAAGATTGTTGAATGAGTTAAATCGGCAACTCAATATAGCCCTCAGATAATTCAGAACCAGTAATCTATCATGCTAAAGTAAGCCAAAGGAAGATGGGTGCGTGATATTGTTGTGCTTGTAAATGTAGCTGCTTGCTGCGATGTTCCAAAACATTCAACGCTGTGCATATCTAATCTCACGTTGTATTTATTCATTTTGCAGCAATCACGTACCTGAATAAGAAAATTTAGACACGGAATTTTCGTTTTCACATTTCATGCAATCGCCCTTTTAAATTAGCTTCACATGACACAGCATTATTATGTAGTCTAAATAACGAATTCTCAAACATTATTCTAGTGTTTCTGCTTCAATCAACAATCTTAGTTCTGTAGAGAAATTGCTCCCCACTCAAACACTTCTTGAATGCCCAACATGTTCTGTGCGGTCATTCACAACAGACACCATTCTGAAGTATTATGTAACTGAAAAAGTTAGTGGACTCGATCTTGAATATTTTGATCCAAGATGGAATAGCTCATCCTTCCATACTGAATTACACATTATCTGTAGATGCCTGTAAAAAATCAAATGGCTTCCTGCATCAGGCACAGCACCAAAAGCCAGTTATTGTAGGGATTGTTTTAAGCTTAGTTTACTCTCTTTGCAAACTACACACATACTTCATCAATTAAGTAAATGCTTGTGAGCCCACCCCACAAATTTAATAATTTCAGACAAGACCTGTATTTCAATTACCTGCACAGTCACGTAATTACTCAAAATAACACACACTGGTGTCCAGATAATCACAGAATACACCGGGTGTCATGTGAGACAAAGTTGGATTACAGTGACCTGTTGGTGCAAGAGCAAATGGGCCCCATCTTGTTGGATACAATAAATTGGACAATTTCTCACACCATTCTTCGAAAGTTAAAGTGCAAGAAGGGGTATGGGTTTTTCCAGCAATGATTACATTAAAAATTTTTGGGACTGAATATCATTTTCTTTCATCCCTCCCATCCTATACAATATGCAATTTACATTAACTCAAGTAACATTTCTTTACATGGTAGGCCTCACAAACACCCATCCATACACAAAATCACTGCAGATAACCTCTTCTTAGTGACATTTTTCTATTGGAGGTATTCTGGGAAGATGCCTTGACAGTGCTGCCATCACCATGGTCACTTGGCATTATATGCATGGAAAATTTACCAGCAATGCTCTATAAATTCTGCCATTACATTTAAAATATCAGCCTTCCATCCTGTTTCCTGTACTTGATCAGGAGACTGAGAAGTGTGACACTGAGTAGCCTTCTCATTAATTTCACACATCTTCTCTACCATGTACACCTGCAAATATTCCTTACCAACACCACTCATGTGTTGGGTGATGTTGAATCACACATGCCTGCACCTACTTCTGTTCGTGTCTTCTGTATTACCATGGATTTAGCAGCAATTAATCATGTACTTCCTGTCACACAAATTGATGCTGCAAACAGGGCTACTAGCACAGTGCTCCTCCAGTTTGCACTGATTTTCAACCTATATCATTTTGAACTTCATATACCTTGCCAAATTTGGAGAATTAAGAATATCAACCACAAGGCACACCAAGTACACATACCAATATCACTGCTTTCATCTGCACGTGACAATTCATTATCATTATTTGCCTAATTTCTACAAATTCATCAAATTATAACATACCTGACCACTTGGTCCTAAACCATTCTTGCTAATTGAACCCATGTTTATGGACAATTCCTACTCCAATGCGAAGGAGAAAACTGTACTTGGATACAAACACACATGCTGGGGAGAAGAATGAACAGCATCGACTCAGTATAAGACTAAACATGCAGTTTCAGATACCCTGTTAAGATGGGGACCACAAATTATGCATTGTTTATAGCACCTTACAGAATTCTCATAGAATACAAATGTGAAGTCAACTCAGACCATTGATAATAAATCAATTTTTATATCCCCACAGTGACCTCTATATTGGTTATACAATTCCTGTAACATATCACTGTCCTTCAATTGGGCAACTAGAGCTTAACTATTAGTAAAAAAGATGTTACATAACAATCCAAGTACTGTTGAAAAAGGACAAAAGTTAGTTACATACGTCTGAACGCCATTCCAAAACCGACAATTATGCACGAAAATGACCACATTAACTCTTATGAAAAAATCCTGATAAAGCTGCATACCAAAAAAACACTTGGCATTCTACTTACAAACCATATGATGAACATATAGTGCCAAAGTCTGTGCAGCATAAATATCTTTGTTTCATTAATTATAGACAATTTAATTGGATGTGTGCTTGTCAGCATAGTAAAGAACATTCAAGTTCCATAAAAGAGATTTCTTGATTCCCGACCATTAGTTTCCAAGGAGGATGCTGTTCTGTGATGCAATTCTCAGACCCACTTGGCATGTTAGTTCAGACATTTGTGTGTGTGAGACCAATGTTTGATGCCCAGAAAGTAACAACGTTCTCTCTCTGATGACTTTGCCCAGCTCGTAAAAGCACCTGAAACCAGTGGATGCCACTAAGCCAGCAAAGTATGGCAATGGCCTATAAAATTTACATCACAACCATCACATTTTCTGTAGTAAGTACACCCTCTCATCTCCCAATCACATGACTACAGGGTCAGATCTTTGCTCTCTGAAATGAGCCTAAAGAGAAACTGTCATGATGGCATAATGTGGATAGGTTTTAATTACACAGAAACGTTTGCGGAAGCTTTCTCAATAAATACGAGAATTAACTGTCCGAGCAAACGTGCAAAATGCAGATACATATATATAAACAATGAACTAAGACTGTAAATAAAATACTGAACTGACAACTTCTACCGTTTACTTCTACAAAGAAACAACACATGAGACACTAATATAAAAAAATGACCAACAAATGTACCAGAAATTTAATAAATTACACCAAGGCATTTATTTAATATATATAAGACAGTACATTCACAACAACTCATTATAGACATTACCACACTACTTACAAAGACTGCCTCTGGAATGAAGCTACAACTCATGGTTAATGTATATTAATATAATATTGTAAACAATAAGAATAAAAATGAGACAAAAAATCTTGGTAGAGATACCTAACCCCTTCACATTCAAGATTATAATTAGAATAAACAGATAACTGGTTACAATACTAGCAGCAGGTATCACTTTCTTATATCACTGAATTTAAACCAGCTGTGTGAAGAAAATGTCCTTGCCAAAAACATAAAAGACACCTTAGTAACTAAAGTGGAGGCAACAAACTTAGACAGGCAATAAATATATTGTAGTACATTTTAACAGTAAAGGTTCTTACAAGAAAGAAAAAGTACAAATCTAATGGTATAGGACCCAGGTAGAATTTCTCAATTTAATTTCTCCAGCCATACATTCTTGCTCAACCACATTCATCAGCAACCCAACCACTTGCACACTAACTGCTCAAGACATCAGAAACCAGCAATAAGAAAACACAAGATATAAAGTTCAACAATGTAAAGAGTGCTAATAAAAATTGAAAACTCTGACCCTTCATTAAATATGCAGGGTAATATTTTTTACAATTTTCATATTATGCCGGTAATTGTGGGTATCATTCTGCTTGTTAAAACAGGTGCACCATTACATCTCTAAGTCACTGTCACCATCATCACACAAAACCACTCTACTGTAAAAAGATTCCTCATTAACCACCCCCCTTTAGATCCTACAGATAAAAATGCTTCGAGGAGTTCATCCTTGCACTGCAGAGTTAAAACTTCACCTACAAATTTTAGTCCTTATCACTGTTCCAAAGCATGAAGCAGTTAGTTATCGCCATCATCCTCCTCCTCTTCCTCAGACTCTGCTTCAGCCAGCCACATCAGCCACTGGTTTACCTGCAATAACCCAACACAGCTTAATCTTTCTTCACCACTGCATTCTCATAAAACTGGTCCTTTTGGAAGACCATGCATTGAGTAGCTCACATATGTATCACAATGTCCACCTCCAAATGCAAGTCAGAAGATCCAGTACTTGAGCTCACTTGCACAGTTTACGCGTAATTAACAAGAAAATACGAAGCATCACTATAATACATCACTGGTATCGTATCTTGTGATACTATGTAGCAATGGTGAAGATTGGGTACACTGTACAGTACTCAACACAAAAAGGGCAACAGCAAAAAATTATCTGGACACATGAACCCCTGGTCAAGATAATCATTGTGCTGGCCACAACTTGAAGCAGGCACATCTGCATAAAATTCACAAAGGTTGCTGCTTTTGTCAATTACATTCATATATAATGAATGCAAGAATCATATGATATGCAAATTCATGGATGCACACTAGTGATATAATGAAGCTGGAAGGTGGTCCAAACAGTTTTCCATGTTACAGCCAACTCCAAAACACACACTGTTAACAGGCTCCCAAGGTTCATTTGTACTTAACAGACCTGTCAATCAAGGCATTTGTAAGATGTGTTTGTTAAAAACTGAAGAACAATAATGACTATTACAGAGTTTGAAAATAAGCAGCTACGAGACATTCAGTTTCTAACACAACTCTGAGCACACCAAGTTTCAAATAACAGTCTTATTCGCAATAACTTACTTGGAACAGGGCCTTTCCTTTGCCAGGGTAGGCATCAGTAATATCTTCCTTCCACTTAAGAAATGCATCTTCCTCGACAATCTCCAGGTCATAGAGATTTACAAACCATCGCAGCAGCATGCCTGCAAGAACAACTTGCCAATGACTAGTGACTAACAGCCTGGGCCATGACACTGCCCATATCGTTCAAGAATCTCTCAAAATCACCGAGGAAGGTAGACTTTAAAGTGATCCCACGGATGGCATCATTTGATGCAAAATGAAGTGGAATATATTGGTAGAGTAAATGCCAATTTCAACTCATAATTACACAACATTCTAAGGCATATTGTTTGAGAAGTTCTTCTGCTTAGTAACAAGCATACGATTTTTTTAAATGTCTTAAGCATATTTGAATGTAGTTCTATTTGGTTGTCAAAATAATGAGAAGTATATGTAGTACACTGCAGGCCGCAGAAGTGTCACATCCTAAGGTATTCACAGGTTAACATTCTAAAGACTCCAAACACCCCTATAAATTCACTTTGCATATTTAATTAACAATAAAATGTACTGGTTTTTTAAGACAAGCTGCATAAGCCATTGTATTTTCCACAAACTACGGTGTATTTCACAATTCTATCCTTTTCTGTTCAAATATACATTTTCATAAACTATGCAATAAAGTAAATACCCACCCTGCTAGGATAAAGGTTAATATGAATGAGGCAAGCAGCCCACTTTACCCTTTACGTTACCTTTTGGGAACTGCACCGAGTAACAGTAGACCTGCAGGGAGTATACAGCCATCACTTGTAGGTCTGTCTGTTCATGAAGGAATGCCTGAAGCACCAGTTTGTATTTCTCCAGCAATGCTTTCTCCTTCTCCTGCAGAGCTTTGTCAGGGACTGTGTTAGGGTCACACCCCTCAACCAGTGTAGATTCCTGTCACATCAAAACAGCAATGTTAAAGTTAAGCCTCAATAGTAGTGTCCCATGCTGAACCTAACTTCTCCAGGTATGACATATTCAACATACTATAGAGCTTGAGTAAGTCTTAAACATTCAGTCACGGGCATATGAAACCAAATTCACATTTAGGGGACAGAATTAAAAACAAAATGCATTTCTTGAAGGCCTGCGATTTTGTGGCTCAGCATGGACACTTAAATTGCTACCAAGCCAACACACAGAAACCAGAATATGGCATGCTAAGCCATTTGCCAGAACATTTAAAGACCAGCATTTGGTTTCTTGGGACAATAAGGTTAATTTACAATAAGTTATGTTGTTAGGCCAATAAAATCAAGGTGCTTAGACATAACTCAATGAGGTAACAACACCATGCAGAATTTTAGTGTGTGGTAGTACTGTTGCTGAAAATTCAAATTCTACTACCAGAGTTCCTCTGATCCCTCAACACTGGTTAGTTTACCTGAGTGATGTATTTAACAAGCACAGTCATGAGTGCATTGATAAATCCAGCATTTGTGTGATGTGATGGATCCAGGTTCTCCTTGATCCATTTGTAGAACTGAGTGGGATTTGGATCTGCCTGCAACTGTTTCCACAGTTCTGACTGGATCCGCAGAAGAGGAAATAGAAATGTGAGTCCGCGGTCCTCCAGGATCTCGGACAGTCGATCTTTGGTTCGATCCACTTCAGGCAGCATGTTCAGCAGATTAACCTGAAATGTTACAAACACTTTATGTACGTGTACACAGCATGATGGAATATGTTACACCTCAGTCTCACTTGTTTCCAAACTTATGACACCTCAACATCTGTCACAAATATGCGTATGTCAAAAAGCAAATCCCAGGGCAGGGGGTGATGATAAGTCCTTAGCCCGACCTACTTCCCGATGTCGTAGACCGGACTCGACCATGTCACTGGAAAGAAGGATCTGTTCATGTGCCGAAATGCAACTCTTTTCTTGTTACAGGGGCTGAAAGGAAGCAAGTCAGGCAACGTGTGCAATTTCAACAACATGTAGACGTGAGCTATCATCAAGTTTTTTTTTTTTGCAAGGCAAGGCGCCGAAGCAAATTCACACCATTGTGACAGAAACACTAGGGGAACATGCACCATCTTATGCCACCATCAAAACTGGGTGGCCCAGTTTCAACGTGGTGATTTTTCCACCTGTGATGCGCTTCGTCCTGGATGACACAAAACAGTGACCACCCTGGAGATTATTGATCAAATTCACCAGCTAATCTGTCAGATTTCAGCGAAATCAATAGCTGAGCAACTGGACATCGCATGCGGGCAGGTTGGGTCCATCATTCATGAAGATATAGACATGCGAAATTAATATGCAGGTATTGTCTGGTGATAAGAAAATCGCTACTGCTTGAAGTTTAAAATTTTTGGGACTAACTATTGACACTACCTTCACTTGGAAGCAACTTATTAGTGAACTAACAACTAGACTGAATAAGGCTTGTTATGCCGTCAGGCCGATTAAGCCGTTTATGTCACTAGATGTATTGAGAAGTACATATTTTTCTTATGTTCATTCAATTATAACTTATGGAATTATATTTTTGGGGAACTCTCTGCATAGTGAAGAAATATTTAAAGTACAGAAAAGAATAATTAGAATAATTATGAATTTGAGTAAGAATGCCTCTTGTCGGCAACCATTTAGGGAATTAAATATCCTACCAGTTCCATCCCAATATGTACTTTTATTGTTCTTATTTATCACTAAAAATAAAGATCAATATATGACTAACTCACAAATATAGAGAATTACTACACAGCAAACTTCTGATCTGTACATACTCACAGCAATCTTGACAATACACAAAAAAGGTATTTATTACCAAGGAATCAAGATTTACAATCATTTACCAAAAACCACTGAAGACTTATCTGGTGATAAAAATAAATTTAAAGTAGCATTAAAAAGATATTTGTTACATAATTCTTTTTATGGTCTGAAGGAATATTTTAATGCATAATTAGTGTTGATATCACTTTCAATTTCATTATACCTAGGCTTATTTTAATTATAGTACTCATAATTCCTAGTAAAACTAAACTATGACACTACAATAAGGCACAGTTTATAATGAATGTACACTTTTTGTTATTATGCCATATGTATACATGACTATTTCCACATCTGTATAAGATCAATGGAATGTGAAATGAATGAATGCGGAAGCTCTCCACAAAGTGGGTCCCGAAATGCCTGAACACAGATCAAAAACATCAATGGTGCCAGTTGTCTGAGCAACTTTAGGACTTTTTTTGATGCGATCCAAATGATTTTTTTCACGACTGGTGACGATGGACGAACCCTGGTTATATCACTATGACCCAGAGACAAAGCAACAATCAATGGAGTGGAAGTACAGTGGCTCACCCCGCCCCAAAAAATTCCGAGTGCAAAAATCTGCTGGAAAAGTTCTCGCCTAGATTTTTTGGGATCAAGACAGCATCCTCCTCATTGATTATCTTCTAAAGGGCTGAACAATCAACACGGAGTATTACTCAACTCTAATGGTGCAAATGAAGGACATTTTGAAGGAAAAACGCCGCAGGAAGCTCACCAAGGGTGTCTTGTTCTTGCGGGATAAAATCCCAGTTCACTGGGCACTTGCAACCCAGAAGAAACTGGCCCACCTGGGCTTCCAATGTCTTGATCACCCACCCTATTCTCCAGATCTGGCCCTGTCAGATTACCACCTGTTCCCTGGACTGAAAAAATAATTGAAAGGTCGGCATTTTTCATCCGAAGTGGAAGTTATTGCTGCCACAGAGACCTGGCTGGACAGACAACTTTGTGAATTTTTTTTTGAGTGGCTTGCAAAAGTTAGATTAACAGGCTACGAGGTGTATTGAGCTTAGTGGGGAGTACGTTGAATAAATCCCAAGTATGGTCACTGTAGCTTCCTGGTCAGGATAAGGACTTATTAGCACCCCTTCGTACAACATTTCCATACAGCTCCATCTGAAGAACATCAGATTCCAAAAATTAAGATATAATGGGTACAATGGGACTTTTGCTCTTTCCACATCCATAAAGTATCAGCAGGGGTGGAGTACAACAAAGAGGAAATACACATGGTACCACCACATAGGTCCTGGACTTAACACAACATGACACTACTGTCCACCTTGTATGGTAGCAATTTTTAAAACAGCTTAATGCAGATCGTAATTGAAAGTAGTCCTTATATGAAGAAATGCTAAATGGTAAGACACAATAACAGAAAAAACCACAGCAGGCTAGGATACACTACTAAAACTCTGAAGGTACAAACATGTGCTTGAGTTCATTAAATACATGAACTGTGTTTCACAGGTATCTTACCTTGCTATTGTTGAAGAGTTGTGTTAACTTTGTACGGCCTTGAGTCTTGTAAAGTTGTTGCAAAATCAGCATAAACAAAGGGTAATATGCACCATTTTCTGTTATCTCTGAGATTTCCACAAGAGAAGTAAGCTCTTCTGCGATGGCATGGGCCGCAAAACCTACAGAACATCAGAACCAGCCTGTTACACTTTTAGGCCATTATCACAATTTGAAGAGTCAAGACTGTCTTATCTAAAAATGTTACTGGTGGTGTTATGCACAAGAATTTACTTCTGCAACAAAACCAGTCAACTACAAGAATCCCACTCAGTGGATGCCACACACATGTGCACAGCTAGCTTACCAAATGCATGTAACTCATTTCTGTTTGTACGCCATATGTTCCACTAGACGGCATTAACTAAAGGCTTATTCACATCTCACAGCAAACTTTGGAACAATTATGCATCATGAGCTGTGTGCGCAACAGAAGTATACTGCCAAAATGTTACTTTACACATTGCCTCCCTTAATGAGATTGAATTGCATATTTCATCTTAGACATCCGTTGTGCGTTTTGACCCACATTATGTCACCTAGAAGCCAATATTTTACATAAAAGAAATTAAAATTACAAGTGTAACTTATATGTTAATAGAATGAGATCTCAATGCGTACTTAACACACAATACATGTTGCATATGAGTATTACAAGTGTTAAAGTTAACGTACTTTGTAATTCAAAAGTGTTAAAATAATTCCACTAATGGGGAAATGTTAATGAAATTTTAAGCAAAGATACTGCACAAGATCAGTAGTCCCAGATATTGAAATTATGAATATGAATTACCACATTTTAATGATTTTAGCACTGTAATATTCATCTGCAACATGTACTGGTTTAAGCATGGACTGTGATCTCAATTTATAAACATGTAAGTTACACGCCAAATGTACTTATTTTGTGTAAAATACTGACCTAAGGATGACATAATGTGGGTCTAAATATGTTGCCATAATAATAACAACAACAACAACGACAATAATAACAACAGCAGCAAACAGCTATGTCAATGGCAATTACACACAAATTTGTAGACTAACAGGCACAGGCCCATTAGAGATAAAGTTCCAGTGGTCAATGTAATGAAAAAGAAGCAATGAAAGGAAAGAAGTTACTTTCATTACACAGAAGCATTAATAAAGGAATCATATGTCTCATCTGAAGTGGAAGCCCTTCTACCAGAGAAACAGTCTTTTGGACCACAAATAAGGCATCATTTGGAATGCAAACTGAAGCTCAGACATTTCCAACCTTCACCAGGTCATAAAAACCTTCAGGTGGAAACCACGAATGTTTAGAGTGCAGTATCATCACAGCTTCAACGAGATGGGTGACAGAGGAAAACATTACATGAAAAAATGTTATCTAGAATAAATATGGGGTCCATTACACTGGGGTAAGGGAATTAGTTCTAAGGCATTATTCTCTGCCCATTAATTTCTGAATGTCTTTCACTTCCCCAACTAATAAACTTGGGTATACAAAACCTGCTTCTCCCAAATTGTCAGGAGCCTATTCAAATTAATGCTTTACAAATGCCAAAGAATAGTCATGAAGGTCAAATAATTATTAGAAAAATTAGAAATTTGTATTTATCCCTTCCAAAAAACACTGACAAACACACAGGATGGATGCTATCATGCAAGTATGGTTTAGTGCAGAAAATCAGTTGCAGCCTGCTTCTGTAAGCTAGTGCTATGACCATCTGGGATTAATGATAAGAAAGTTTAACTCCATCACTTCATCTACAGCAACCCCAGGCATATGTTTTGCTTTGTTGTCCAGTAGCAGCACAAGTGAACGTACAGATTCATTTCAAACTTAGGAAAAATAATTACAGTAACATAGAAAATGCTAAAAACTGTTTATGTAAATAAAACACAGTCTTTCTTGTATATCAGATTCACAGATGTATGAGAGGGCCCTGAATATAATCAAATGATATGACCCGGCAGAATTCTGAATACAGCTGCAGATAACCCTTAACTGATCACCCATTGACTGTCAAAAAAAAAAACCCTCATGATGGTGGACTAACAGCATATTAACCTTTAAGCATCGAGCATTACGTATATGATACACTGATTTAAACAATGAGAGTACTGAACATTCCACTTATGATATGCTGTGGCCATTTAAACATGCTGTACACTAGTGTAGAGTAATAGAATTATAGCCCCAATTGTTACCTCTGCATTAGATTATGGTTGATGGTCAGATTCATGCTCTGGCCACTTTATCCAATTAAAGAACACATGTACCTCATGAAATGAACTTTTGCAGCCTGCCTGGCACTTTGAAACCTCCTATGTTTCTTGTTTTGCTATTCAACAATGCACCTTTCATTCCCTTTACATGTTACGTCTAGCAGTGCGATGCAATTTGAAATAACAACAGCTCAACACTTCTGGGACAGAAGCATAATTCACTCTAACACGCGTTGCTGTCAAAGGAATGTCCAGTAACAGCATGTTTTGTAGTAGACTTTTCTTGCTGTTAACCCTACTTATGAAATACACTATGCAAAATCACTGTCTGATATATGGCACTCAGGTCCTTATCCTTGGCAAAACAGAGACTCTGTGGTTATGCCACAGACAGTGGCAGTATACATTACTAAGAACCAACTGTTTTTATTTGATAAAATGCCAATGGTACACAGGTTCTTACATGCCTGTATTACATTTCAGTGCAGATCATGCACTGTTACAGAAGGAAATTTTGTGGGGGGTGAGGTTAGGGGGGTGGGGGAGGGGAAAAAAAGGCGATAAGTCACTGCATACCACTGCCACAGAAATCAATATAGGTAATTACTGGCCACAATGTTGTCACACTTTTCCCAACACGTATGTTGCAACTGAGATGCCTCTTTGGCAAACTCCACTCAGGGTTATAATTTGAACTGAAAGTCTGACATATAGAAATAAAAACACCGGTAAGTAAAAAGTCCAGCCATAAAGAACTGAAATATATGGCCTTTCACTACATGACCACCTGTTTCAAATTCATAAAAACATGCTGGAATGAATGACTATTCGCTCCTCAGTAAGCAATCTGTGATGAGTGAGTCTAAGGCGGCCAGGTTCCTGTCCCCAACCTAGATATCTGATCTAGTTGGAGACAGAGAGGCACGAATCAAGGGCCCCAAGTGACAGCAGCTCTGAGGAAATGGAAGACTTGAATATGAACCAGGGGTGTCACATCTGCAAGTGGACGGCCCTACATCCAGAGGTCAAATGAAGAGCAGTTTATCTTCTTCAAGTGCCTCTGAATAAGGGTAAGTTTTTCAGAGTGGGCCGGGTCAACAGATCCAAACACCATCCACTTCGCAGTGGACACGTCCCATCTGGCCCTCAGAGCGGTGTAATAATACGACTTTAGAGAAGGCTGCAGGGGAAAAATGGCAATGAGGCACCATATATAAATGATAGCTCCAGTCCCATTAGCATTTTCGTGTTGTATTTTGCAGATATTTTCACACTGCTGGTGGTGGAAACTAACAGATACTACCAAGACCACCCTGACAGATTGGATGAGGGACCTTTGTGCCTCCATGACACAAGTGAGGCTGAAATGCTTGTTTCTTGTGATAACGATACAAATGGGACGCTACATTTGGACAAATTGACACACTACAGCAAAACAACCAACCAATTCCACACAAGTTTCTACAGTAATGTTATGAAACAGGGCAGATACCTGCACATCCTTCAATTCTGCACTTCACAGGCAACAAGAATGAGTGTGACATGACAGACGAAAATTCTGACAGGTTATGGAAGATACAAAATCTGTCTGAATTTCTAAACAATATAATATCAAAATTTTACAGCATTTCTGAACATCTGGACATGGACAAAGTTACTGTTTTGTACTAAGGAAGTCTTTTTTGACAATACATACCCCATGAAACACAAGCTATTAACATCATTTCCAACCTATGCGACTAGATTGGATATGAATATGATATGACAATTTATTCTTTCCTTGACAGGGTAAGGAAATTTCCTATAGAGATCTTCAATTCACCCCCCGTGAAAGATATACTGGGAACAAAGGTGCAAGTTGTTGGAATGAAATTGTACTCAACAAGAATTGGTGTGTCTTGGCCCATGACAATGACGTAAAAAATGATGTGTGTGTGTAGTAAGATGATATTTTTTAGACTACCATGCCAAGGTGCAATTCCACAAATTCTGAAGCTGGAATTTCCTATGCTTGGGGTACAAAATGGACATGCAGGTGAAATGAAATGAAACTTATGACCTTTTTTAAAATTAGCTTATCACACGCAGGCACTAAACATTTCTACTGCATTTTTTGACAAACTCTGTTAAGAAGGAGAAAACTCAATCTTCATTAATATTTGGGAGAGAGGTAGATCTGTGTGGTCTCACAGGTGAGGAAATGGAGCACACAGACACAAATTTGTGAAGACCATGATGGCATGGGAGGTCAGCCACATACCTTACGCACCTGTACCTACAACAGTGGAATTCTTTCTACTCCTCAAATGGAAAACCAACTTCAAAGGTAGACTTCAGGACAATGAGGGCATTAGGAAGAAGGAATCACCCAATCAAATGCATTCCTTTTGAAATCAACTGATGAATGTTTTGAGAAACTGTTATAGACGTAAGAAGTGTGTTCCAGTCAAGGGAGATTACTCTCAAGTAAAACAATTTTTTTACTCCATTCTTATAGCATCAATCCAAGAAATTTACTGCTTGACCACACAAGCATAATTTCTGCAGTAATATAGACGGACTACTCACCTGCAACATGAGAATAGATTCGTGGAATCTCTTGATCCTTTTCAGCCATGTGCGCAACAAGATCACGAAAACCATCGAGGAATTGAGCAGAAGACACAAGTGATTCCTTCTTTAATTCCACAATCACACTGCCTGCAAGTTCACGATCTGCATCTGCAAAGAAAAAAATACAAACTCAGTAGCAGCACTTTGTTCACAACAGACGGAATTAATTAGTTTCTTTACACTGGATACGGGTACAATTCATGGCAAGTATTAGGTGCCCATTTAGAATATAAAAGCATCAATAAGCAGTCTGTATGCAGCAATTAATCACACATTTCCCTGAAACCTGGCCAAAATCGCAGGTTCACTAAAATTCAAAAAAACTCTGTAGTGTTAAGAGTGCTTGTGTTTAAAATGTGACAAGAAGACACTTAGGCATTGATGCACACAACAAGGCAGAAATGGAGCACTCAAATGCAAACTGCCTGATGCATGTTCAGGGTATTATACACCAGGAAGTGTTCTGCATCAATTATGAACTGGAAATCTATCGTGGATATTGTTTGTGCCAACTGTACATTTAATCACAAAATACACAGTCTACCATTAGTGTTTATCAAGAAATGAAACAGGGTACATACACATTATACTGTACTAAAATCTGGTGCTTTCACATAGGGAAATTACTCATGTTTTTATGAACATAACTAAGCAAGCATTTTCAAGAATGAAACTTGTCACAATTTGTTCAAGAATAAATGGTGATCATTTGCATCAAAGTTTAGCATGTCACCAGCATTTCAACAGCTACAATTTTCCTTCCTGCTAAACTTCAACAACAATTCTCCCATGAAACTTCAGACAGATTAACGCTTTTAATTACAATCCGTCATGTTTTACATAATAAAAATCACAGCAGATTCAGTAAAACACAACAATTCATTTATTCAGTATTAAATCAACTATGTGTTTCAGCCCAACACACCACAACCAGATTGGCAAGAATGGAAGATTAAATTGTTCAATCATAGTGTTTAAAATGAAAGTAAAAAAAAATGCAGCTAACTTTATCTATAATTGTTGTCACTGTGCAGTCAAAACACAAAAAAACAAAACTTGAAGGGCAACACGTCTAACATATCCAATTCACAATCTTCCATACTGTGAAACTGGATAATTAATAGCTGCAAAAGGGCATGCTGTAAGAAAGCACTTCACTGTGGATATTTTACCACTTTTATCCAAGGTATGTGTCATGATAGCAAGCAGAACATGGCGCACAAATCTGTCAGGTATCTTCTGCTCCCGGTAGGAGCTGAGGGCATCCTGTACGTTGCCAGATCGAAGATACTCTTCCATGAGTGACTCCACCTTCTTAAGGACATCCTCCTTGCTGGGACCCTGCAAGCAAATCACTAACTTACAAAGCAGGGAAACAGCAAGATCATATGCCACAAAAACAATCTCAAATTCAACTCAGACATCTTCAACCTTCATCTGGTCCCAATGAACCTTCCGGTGGAAACCGCGAATGAAGTAGTAGAAATTATCATCACTGTTGCATCACATCTCCAAAAGAGAGAAGGGAAAAACAGTAATCTGCATAAGATTTGTTACAACACAACTACACAGCACCAGGATGCCACATTGCCCAGGCAAATAAATTTTGTGCAGTAGTACCTAATTATTTTTGGAAGTCCTCAGTACAGAACCTGCTTTACGTCACCCTTCTGACACCCACCATTTTGAAGAGACTCCTCGACTTTTGGAAAATCTCATGCACACATGCCCGCACAATGGCCTTTAACAAACACAATATTATGCACACACACCACATTCTGTACCAGGTTCTGGTAATGACACTGCTTATCCTTTACTGTGTTCACTGCCATGTTACTTGGTGGCCTAGACACAGCTTCTTTCTTTAACATGTTACTAATATGCACTGCATGTCACTTTGAGGGCAATGAAAAATATTTAGATTTATCAGTATTATTGTCTGACAATCTTAACAAAAGTGCCTTAAATTTTTTTATTTTGTACAATGAACAACAAAGGCACAATTACTTGACAAATTACTACACCTCTCCTACATGTTTCAACACTACTGTGTCATCCTCAAAGAGTTCGTAGTTAGTAACTTGCCAAGTTACACAAGTATGTCAAATGCAGTAGTTGGTAATATAATTTAAAATTATTTCATATAGGTTTTGAAATCTCAATGTTTAAAATATTAAAATTTTCCTATTTATAATAAAATGGGCTACAATCATTTTGTTGTTACAATAAAGTCCATCTGTTTGATGGCTATATATACAATCTGTACGTTGATGCTGTCATTCTGCTGGCCCAGAGGAGTGTGATAATTTGTCCTTAATTGTGCATTCGCTGGTCACTGTACAAAATAATAAAGGATGCACAATACATGTATTAAAATAAGTGCCAACATATTTTGTATAAAGTAAAGAATAACAGAGTGGGAAGAGGAACAAAAAAGAGGAGGTGCTTCCATACCTTGTCTTTTTTCCCCCCCTTGTTCTTGTCAAGTGAGGCCTGTTTAATGAGTATTGGAGGTTCTTTATGCAGCAAAGGAGGGCTTGGTTTCAGCTGAGGTGGAGCCATGAGTGGTTCACTCATCAGACCTGTAGTACGACCTGAAACAATTATTAATGCCGGTACATGATATCCATATGTTCCCACAGAAACACCAACTTGCATATCAATACCATGGCAACCAAGCTGTTTCTTTGTTGCTCATGGAACGCAAAGTGTGTGCTGTACCAATCAGACGTCATCATCCTTCAGCAGGTCATAATAAACCTTCTGGTGGAAACCGCGAATGATGTAGATACATATCATCACAGTCACAGCACATCCATTTGGGAACAGAAACTCTTAAACACTTTAAATGCAGTGTTGCCAACCTTCACAAACTACTGCCTAATGGGGATGTAACTTCTTGCACTCACAACAAGATAATTTCCATTACCACAATGTCCTTCAGTTGTAATAGTCTCCCCTCCAAATCACATTTCAATCAACTCAAAACAAGCATCAAGTGCAGAAATGTTGGATAGCTGTTACACTTCTCACCGTGCCCATACACCAGAATGACAATTAGGATACTACTTGGGCATGGCTTTTGAAATATACGTACCCAAATTTCTATACCATGCCTATAGAATGCATGGTAATTTTCAGCTTTGTAAGACACGAGATAAGCACAATATATATGTCCTAAAACATAAGCACATGCTTAACATATATTCAGACTTCAAAAAACCGCTGTTATAAGGAATGTAACAGTTTCAGCAATAAAATAAAACCCAATGTAGATTATATACAAAAAAAATGTATACGAAGAGTAAGCTATACCCACAACTGTAAGACTCAAAAAATTTTTTGCTGACAGACATATGTCATTTAAGTAAAATAGTTTCCCACACTTTATATCACAATAGGTGTCTTTGGATTAGTGAAGGTAACTGGCACTAGAGGACCTTTATCAGGATCTACTCAGCAGTTGCGAAAGGTAGGACCCAGGGTGGATGAGGGACGAGAGGACAAACAAAACTCTGCATAAGAATTCCTTCCTTAGATGATGAAACCTTTGTTCAATAACAAGGTAGTCTGAAAGGACCAACGAGGATACCATTTTCTCACTACAGCCATGACATCACTACACATGTGCTTGTTATTATAAGTCTGATGGGATACACTTTCCTAAACAAAGTAAGAAAACTTCTGTGTAAGCAGAAACACCAGAAATGCATTATTTTACTTGCAATACAATTAACTATCCAATGATATGTAACTCACAAAGTCAGCATCTTTCCACACTTGTGATGTACCTGGATTGAGTGATGCTGGCTTGGTGTTGGCTTGTTTGAACATCATAGACATTGGGGCAGGTCGCAGTGAAACATCCTCAAGATTGCCTTGTCCTTGTTGTTGTGCCAACATAATTTTATTCTTAAAACGAGGAGGTAGTTCCTTATTTCCCGCTGAAAAAAACATCACAATCTACCACAAAAGTATCAAAACTAGGGCACCACAAATACGACTCATATGCGACATACACTTAGGTTTATTCCCAACCAATTGCACAACTGGCTTTTAATGCTCCTACATGTTTCAGATGCAAAATGTTGCCACGTAGGAGCATTAAAAACCAATTCTGTAATTAGTTGTGAATAAACATATGTGTCACATGCAATCAATGTAATTAGAATTCACGAACTTTTTAAAGACACTCACTTTAACAGCTATATATACAATCTAAAAATGTTTCTGCATTGAAGTAAAATATCCAGAAAATCTTCCCAGTATAACAATTGCCAGTGAATGATGTACTGGGTAAAAGCTATTATTCATATACACACACCATACTTTTAACAACACATTGTCATAATTCAAACACTCTAGAAGCTATAAAAAGCTTGTGAAGATAATGTGTAATTCATTCAGTAACATTCCTATACCAGAGGATTCAGGTCATCTTTGACATGATGCCGTGTCAGTGGGTGAGTTGTTCCTGATGATACTGTGTCTCCATGAGAGTGGTTTCCAACATTTCTAAGAACCATAAACCTCACACCCAATGACACAGTATCACACACCAGAATACCTGCATGCTCAGAAACAAACACCAAACAATCCTTTAGTATCTTATAGGAACAACAGTGTAAGACCCATTATATGCTTACAGTTATTGAAGTTCGGTTGCTGTTGTGTGTTGTTGACGATGTGGTTCTGTTTACTGAGGTTCTGACTGAAGTTCTGTCTATTGCTACTAGGAGCACTTGGATAGAAAGTCTGCTGTGGCCGTGACTGACTGCTGCCAGGGCGGAAGTTAGACTGGAAACCATTCCCAGTAAATCTGCATCACAAAAAAAAATCTGACAATAACTGAACCACTGATGGTGGTCACACCAGCAAATGAAAACCTATGCTGAACCAAATACCCATAACCAAATTCATAGCCACTGCAATCAGAGTTGTCCAACACTTTTTGTTGTTTGCACCCCATGATAATTGCATGCATTTTATACTGTTGCAATGGTTAGTAAAGAGGTGCACAAACATCACATGCCAGGTCACCATGCTGACTAAACTGTGCATGGTGGATTGTAATAATTCTGGATCCTTGGTATGGCATTTGCTTCATACCATTCTTCTGGCATCTAGAAGTTTGAGAATCCTGGAGTTTTGGGAAATCTGTGCACCCCTGAGTTAGACACAACACTTCAGTGAACAGCCCGAAACTGCATCCTGTAACTACGGGTTTTGACAACAGGGTCAAAATCTTCCAGGATCCAATACAAGAGTATTACAGTTACCAATGCTGAACTGGTACCAATATTCTTTTGTTCTGGACTAAGCTCGCAAATGTAAATACTTAAGTCCCTAATAAAGCATTTAATTTTCTCTAAAACAGGTGGATTATACAACTTACGAGAACTTGTCGTGTGGAGCTGGTATGGGTGTGAGAGATGTACCCAATGGGAAGGGTGGCAACACTTCTTCCAAGCCACTGCGTATCTTTAGGGGATGCCCAAACAAAGCGGGAATTCCAGCCCCAGGAATGCGACCTGCAGGGCCTGCACCAGCCCCAATATGGGGAGGGTAGCCTACTCGCACACTATTGCGAGGTTCTTCATCACGAATCTAGAATTCAATTGTTGCAGAAAAACTGTTAACCATTTCTTAGTGAACAGCTTATTCCGCCATTTAAATTGTTGTACCACACAAAGTAAAGCCTTATTCTCTCATGCTGGAACTAGTATGTGCTTGCTGGGGTAAAAACCTCGTATCTATTGACTGAAAACACATTTAAAAAGCCGACTTTGTGGCTCTCATTATGTAACCCTGGAGCCACCTAATGTGTTGTGTAACAACTGTGTAAGTTGAATCAAGTTTTTGAAACTTACCACATGCCTGAACCTTCAAAGGTGCTAGCAAGAACTCCCATTTTGAGGATCATGGAATGTGTTACAATTGTGATATGCTACCCAAACATTCCATTCTTTCCAACAGTACGCAAAATTTCCCACAAAGAAAAATATATTTTTTGTCTTAACATAAACCTAGTTTTTATTTAAATGATGTTGCATGGCCTTGGGAGTTGAAATACTGTATTTACCCAACATAAGATAAGAACTTGCTTGCCTAATCATTATCTAAAAAAAAGGGGAGGACACTTTATAATCACACACAAAATCAAACACATCACACATATATACCACTGAACAAACACAGGGGCTGCAAAAATGTACCAACTGCAATTTTATACAAGTGTATTAAGATTGCCAACTGGCAAATCATTTGCCAGTTCAAAAATCTTGAAATGAGGCAATTTTACCACATCACTGTTCTTGATCATACACACCACATGATGAAGTTTATTACTATTTTGTTAACTTTCACTGAGAAGTACAGACAAACCTGATACAATTCCACTAAAAATGAGAACTTGGAAAGCATAACAGAAAGCAAATGAAATATCCCCTGACTTACTACACCTTGCAAGGGTCCACCAACCCCAAGCACAGGAGGGTTTATTATGCTGTGTCAACACCCATGGTTTTTAGTATATTACACCCTCATTTCCTTGGCAACAGAAGCTGCAGACAAAACAGCAGGTTTTCTAGCCCTCTGACCCCAAGGTTAAGGCCTGGTGTATGTTAATATGTCTAACACACTAAAAATAAGGATGTAACTTCTTCTTTGGATGAAGAGGACATATATATTATACTTCCATCACACACATTTCACATCACACCGTGTATAGGGATTTAACTATGAACAATCTACACAGGAAGAGATTTTTCAAAACATGGAATGGAAAAGAAATGAGATCCCATCCTTGCAAATACTGCACCTTCCAGTAATTGCACTTGTCATGCAAATGTTTGACCTGATGATGGCCTGAATGTTCACAGCAGAACGTCAACAATTCCCGTATGACCAATATATAATACACTGCTATGTAAAAGGCAACAAATTTCTGTGTTAAACTGATACAAAACAAAAATCAGAGCTGCATACCTCAACTTTTGGTTCAAATCAGCACTCTAATGGCAAACACTTAAAATACCACTTTAAAACACAGTCTTATTGTCTGTAATAATGTTTCTTAATTCTCTGGCCCTGAATACATATGCATATATATATACACACACACACACACACACACAAGACAATTCATTGATACTAAAAACACCAGCGCCACATAAATGTATCTGCTCTTACACAGCACCTATTTAAATTTCATTCATCTGCACATCACTATGAACATTTAAGCCTAGCAGAATACAGTTAAAAAATATGAAAAAGAAGTAATGTTTTAATCTGAATATGAATTTAAGAAGCAGGAATTACTATAACCAAGATGTACAGAACCATGTTACGACAATGGCAGACGTTGACACAAGAACACCTAACTACATGGCAACTTCATTTGAACGAAGCTCAGACATTTCTAACCTTCACCAGATTACAAAAATCTTCCGGTGGAAACCACGAATGATTAAGATCACATTATCATCATTGCTTCAATTAACTACTGCCCCAACCAACTACAATCATCTCTGGATACATGAATCTATAAAATACCTGATGTATGGGCATGGGGCCCTCTGTGTTGGTTGCCTTGCGGGGAACCCACTTGTCCCGACGCAACTCAATGACGTCTCGGAGCATGAAGCGTATCCGCAGCGGTAACTCCTGATTCTCCGCGAGCATGCTCATCCGCTCAAAATACTGATTCATCAGTTTCTGTAATCAGGAGAAAACATGGACCTACAGAACACAAAAATGCAATGACTGTGAATTTGAAAAATAAATGACTGAAAATAATTGGCAGTTAATTATTTTAATCATCTTATTCCTTTGCTGCACAAACAGGATGCTGCACCAAGGTGCCAACTGAATGTAAACACTGGAAGAAGCCATCCCACCTTCATCAATATCCTGTCCTCAACTTATCATTAATTTAACTGCATATGGTTGGATTATTGGCATGAAGGGTACTGGCAGATCAGCTATAAAATCATTTCATCAAAAGACATCACATAAATGAAGAAACACCCACCTTTCCTTTGTCAGAGTCCAAAATGCGTCCACAAGTCCTCATTATCTGACTGAGGCATTCCAAATCCTCGGCCATGTCCTTGGACCCACCTCCACGGTTCTTCTTCTTGTCCGACAGGAGCTGTTGGATGCAGCGGTGGAGTATACTCTCTGACAATATCTCCAGCTTACCCAGTTCTCCGATAAACTGTGTGCATGTTACAAATAAACAGAAATATAAGAAAGTAATTTAGCCAATGTCCAAATTACTGAAGAATTAAATGGATTCTTTTAACCTACAGGAAGCACACATTCCTATTTGACTGTCAACTCTGAGAGATGCAGTACGTGACAAAATTTGGAGGGCTTTAAACCTAGTCATTTCAAGCCAAGTGGTCTGGCTATTATGGGCATTGTAGCAGTTGACCTGATTTCCTGGGCAATTTATAACATATTGATATTCAAAACTGTTTGCAGGACACAACTTCATTTCCACAACCTTCAATTAATTCAGAATCATTCATGAAAATCCACTTATTTTCCCAGTGACATGCATGTTTTTAAAGTCACAATGTACAGAAAGATTTCGGCAAATACAAATTACACCTATTTTATTCTTTCATTTTTTCACTTATTTCTATTAAGTTCAATCTCCTTCATTTCAAAGAGTTCCAAAGATATGTAAAATCAAGTTTCTTTACAATCCCACTTGGGATAAGGGCAAGTGACAAAATACAATGAGTTGCCAGTTACCCCTACTTTCATACATCTCCTAATGGATATCACATAATTAGCTGCAATAAGAATCATTATTTCCCTTAAACTAAGTCAAGACCCACAGGCATCAAAATCTATTAACTGTTTCCTGAAGCTGGAGCTGTCCCCATCCCAGGCAGGATTTAAAAGAATCCTACATACACACAAACTATTTGTGCAATCAAAAAAGACAAATGTTATAAAAAAATTACCAAAGGCAGGAAGATTAACTGAGTGTAAAACTTATGCCCAAATTCATTCTAGACTCAACCTACATAAATTCACTTCACTGGAAAGTGAACCCTAGCCTCCTGCATGGTATTGAAACATGTTACCAGCTGGGCCACTGCAGACTATGTTAACCTTTAAATGGTTGGGATTTATATGCTCTCTAGTGTCAGCAGACCAGAATTTTCTCTGAGAATTTAAAAGCCTATTGCAATAGTTAGGATAATTTTGAACAACTTTAAGAGTGATAAAGATAGATCAGTACAGTAAATTCCGTTTATTAAAGTAAATTATTGGAGACAGTGTTGTGTGTATTACTGTTTATTATACAATGTTTTGAGGAAGTACAAAAACAGTAACTTTCGCAAAGACAGAAGTTTTGGAACTATATTATATTTCGTTCCCTTGAAAAGAAAGTTTACACACACACACACACAATGGATTTGAAATGTGAAGATAACGTATGTTTCTGGGTATTTTTATAAGTACCCCTTCACTGAATATTTGTCACATAGTGCATTGAAATTATCACTCATGAAATTCATTTTGTATGAGAACCATGGCTCACAGGAGAAATCTTCATGATGAAGACAAAGAATCAGACGAGAATGAAGATTATTGCAATGAAGAAGAAAAACAATCAACACTGCAATGAAAACAGGAAAGAAGCAGAATGCAACTCCAAACACATGTATATAATTATTTGTCACCTCTGAGCATTTTCATGCTCTATTTTACATCTGTTAGTGATTTGCTGGTCACAGACAGTAACAGATACTACCACCAATCTTTTGGACAGACATGATAGAAAACAAACCCTCTTCTAGAAGTTAACGAATTCCTAAATGTTTCTATTTCTGGCAATTATTGCATGACTGGGCTACAACATATGTGACAGATTCAGGGACCACTGAACAAGGGCAGAACAAATCTGCACACCTTTCTACCCGAACACCATGACACAAGACTATACCTTGCACATCTGACATTAGTACAACCATTCTGAACATTTGGCAATTGATGAGGTGACTGTACTTTTCAAAGGGAAGGTTGCATTCAAGCAGGGTATCCAAAAGACACATTTCAGAATTAGAATTTACAAACTGTGCGACACTTGAGGCTACACATGGCACAGAAGTGTACTTACAGAAAGACAAAAACCAGGCCACAAAAGACATGACAGCAACCAATGCTACAGTGAAACAACTGACAAGAAGAGTAAAGGGGCATGGACATAAGTTATAGATAGACAATTACCTTTCTTCTCCTGAGTTGATTTAACAGAACAGAAAATAAACTGCTGTGGTACAGTTAGACCAAACAGTAAAGGAAAGCTAGACAACTTCTGAAGCAGGATACAAACTGGAAAGAAGGAATGTTAGGGTCATGACAAGCGGTGGACATGACAGCAGTAGTTCGGATGGACAAATGTGATGTGCAGATTCTGGCAATTTATGATTAACCAGCAAAAGTTAACATTTGTGATGAGAGAAGAAAAGCCCTGAAGCCAGCCATTGTGAAGGACTACAATTGACGTGTGGGCTAAAACAAAAGTGACAGAAAGGCCATTAGCTATTCTATCAGTCAATGTACATGGAAATGGATGAAGAAACTGTCCTTTCATCTCCTCAATCTCTGAACAGCCACATTTTCCTGAAGTCCTGTGGTTCTACAGTTTCACACAGTGACTTCAGACTGACACTTGTCAGGAATGTGGTAGAACTTGCTGGAATGCAGCCACGTCCACTAAAATCCATGGGAAGGCCATCAGCTTTAGCGAAAAGAATTGGTCATCTGGAGGACAGCAATCACCAGCACAGGCCTTCTACAACCGAGGGGATAGACCGTGCAGTGCGTCAAGCCCGTATAAAGAAACGATGCCAAATTCAAACCGCAAAAATCATAATGTTGGGTTTTGCATATCACGACATTTCAAATCACACAAAGGCCCAGCTCTAGGCATTAATTTTCTACAATGGGTTACACAGGGAGACTACCGCATACAGAGAACATCTACTGATAATGCACGTAATAGCTACAAGCCCCCTTTGCATAAGGTACGAATGAAAGATTAGTTTGTCTGCAGTATGTCTACAGATTATTTACACTCCCAGTGTCTGGCCAGTATTGTACTGAATGTGAAAAACCTACATGTTTTTAGACAAAAATTTCCATTTTGCCTGCCACACCTACATAGTATGATGGACAGAAAGGTCCATTTCGGCACTTAAAACTTAAAGGCACCTTAATTTCAGACACACGAATTAACAGTAAATAACAAAGGGACGGAAACTTGCATGAATAAACAATTTGTGGTTGTGTCTACTGTGATAATATGGTCCTGAAGTCCCAAATTCACTTCCACACCATAAAACTGAATCCAAATCAAAGTGGTTTCACCAACTGCCTCCTCTTGTTAGGTGAAATGGACAGGTTAAGTGTATTTACTGAGAAATGTGCAAACCTTGATGTTGCCAAGCATTTTGCGCTTGGTGAGCTGTCGTCGCTCCTCCTCCTCCGGCGCCAGGGGGCCATCGCGATGTTCAAATGCTTCAGATGCTTTGGAACGGTTTTCAAACTCAGTACGACACTTGTTCAGAAGCAGTAAACGGAAGGTACAAGGACTGTTTGGTGGTTCAAAGTTTGGAGCTTCCTCTGAGAGCCTTTTGCACAACTGTGCATACATAGAACTGTATTTCGGCTCATCGAGGGCTTTATCAAAGATCTGAAAAACAAAGAAGACCTTTATAACTCCACAATCAAAGAACCTGAAAACATACACCTTCTATCCTCAGCCACGCTCAATTCAGTTCAACTTCAAATAGTGATGAACGCAGTCAAATGTTCAAGTAAAGTGTACACATCTGTGCAACCAAAATCAGATAATTCTGTGTAATTTGTAGCATTTTGTTGAATCACTACCATTTCAGAAATAAAAAAGTTTGATGTCAACTGCATTTTAATATGTTGGTAGTCTAACCGTGAGTGGGCTTTCACACATATAGTACATCAGGCAAACATTTAAATTATGTTTATCTCAGTATTTAACCAACTTGATGCACAAAATTTGTGAAAGCTTTATTTCATGCCTCTACATGTTTCGAGCACGTGCTCATCATCAGGTCAAAATTGCATTACACAGCCTCTGGTATCATAACACCTATAGGTGGCAGTCTCGTGCACGGGTTGTGCATCAAGTTGGTTAAATACTGAGATAAATATACTGAGATGCACTTCAACAAAACATCAAAATTTAAATTATGGTTCGATTTAAATATGTTCAGCCGCGGGCTATAAACTATATGTTCTAGTCTTAAGACTTAAATTCCACAGTGAGATATGGCTTGAGCTGAGCAACTAAGACAAAACCAAAAAGTTCATAGCATACCAGTGATCATGACCAGGAGTAACCAAGAATGACTTATGCACCAAAGAAAATGAACCTTTTTCATGGAGTATGACATTAAGAATCTAAATTTCTAAGCCTCTGAAATGTCATGTTCTAACAGGTTTAGAATAAAAGCACGATTAGATGATACAGTTCAGATAAACAGAATTCCAAAGATGATTTCATGCAAATTATGGTCCCCAACATTCCAAACCAAATTTGACAGGAAGGATGGACATGGAAATCTCATTAATGGTTGGAGATGGGAATACTGGGCACTACACATGAAACATTTTGTGCTATTTGTGAACCACTGATGAAGTGTTCCAAAAAAAATTTATTTCATTTTGCTCGCATGAACACGCAGTCAACAAATACGCATATACTAAGTATAAAAAGCATCATTTGATTGACACTTTGCTCAAGGATCTGAAAATAGCAAGATGTTACAGTGAACTACATGCACTTTGCCTTGGTCCTCCTGTTGATGGAAATTCTACAGAAGTGAATGCAATGAAGATAATACTACAAACCATTCACACAAATTTCTCTTGGAATTACTATTCCTAAAATGATCAGAGCTCCTAGTTGGATTTCTCCATTCCAGTAAAAATACCACCATAGATGAATAACATGGTCCTGCACAAGTTTCAAAATTTATAGCACTGTAACAATTATACATATCCAAGATGGTACAGTGCTGGCAACAGTTAACTATCAACTTCAAATAAATACAAGGGCCACCACACATTCCAAAAAGCCAATGGAACGGTGTTTCTATGCGGTCTACCCAAGTGCTCATAACATTAATTCTGCTTGACTTGTTACACAGGGCCCTCATCATGAGATCTGGTATTGGGATACCCTCCTGGTCGAGGGTAGGCGCAGGCAGACAGAATGGCCAGCGTCCTAGAACATTATCAACATAAACTAACCAATGTACAAGGCTTCAAAAAGCAGTCACACAGAATAAATAAATATATACCTGGCATTAACCCAATAAAGCCAGAATTAAGTGTCTATTGAACTCTGCAAAATATCCGGAAGGCTGCCCACTACTTTCCATTTTCTTGACTGATGACTTTAGTGAATAACAGCTATTCTCAGCATCACACTACACACTGACTCCAGTAAATGTTAGGCACCAAAGTGAAAAGTGACTGCAGCTATCTCTACTCACCAGCAATATAACTCCTTTAAGAATCACACCTGAATTAAGTTCTGTTTGGAGTAAATCATCGCTCAGCTTCTGGAATTTCTCTGGGGTGAGCTTGTTGAGTATACCCCGCACCTGAAGTAATAAATTTCTCACATTATAACTGTGGGGCCAAGCCAAGATCCTTGTACATCCCCATTCAAAAGAAAGTTGTGTGGGAAAAGTGTGAATTCCAAAATCTCTGCTTTGTATATTATATACAAATATGTCATTTACCTGGTCATACCCTATATCCTTTATTATCTGATGAAAATATGTAACTGCACAGTATGAATTTTCCAATTTTGAAAAATAAAACATAAGATGATACAAAATTAAAAGTTCATATGTCTGTAGATGCATTCAATGTGGCCCCACCCAGCCGTCAGAACAGATTTCTGGAGTGGGCAGATCAAAACATAAAGACAGCTAGGTGACTACCTCACAACATGGAGCTTAGTAATTCGTATTCTTCACAAAGTTTCACTATGGTGATCAAACCAAGGACAATGATGACACATGCAACAAGCATGCAGCAGATCAAGAAAATTCAAATAAAATATTTGGGTTCAAATATTAGAAAGAAAGCAACTACTAAAATACATAAATCTTAAGGAAATACAGAGCAAACTTCCACTGAACACACCTGCCTCATGTTTCATCTGATGGGAACTACTGTAAACATTACAATGGGCATGCATAATGAATGATAATAAGTGGTAAACCAATATGCTCTTTTATACAGCAACAGGTTCTCATCAATTTTCATCACATATTTCAAGCTCAACACAATATCAAGGAAAATAATTTCTTTTCATACATAGCAAAGACAGGAGAGGGAAAGATGAAACAACCTCAGTAATGCACTATTTGACATGTTCTTATCCTTTAGTTATAGTCATGCCAAAAGATGGCTCCAAATTATAACCAGATGGTAGACTGTATAAAAAGCGTACTGTTAAATCACTGCCATTTATGCAGTTTTCTCCAGCGTCCAGTAAAGACCACCCACCTTGCGAAAAATGAGATCATTGCGATTTTCTGGGGTGAGTGCATCTCGTCTTACGGTTGAAGGAGGGATCCAGCGCCGCTTTGTGGAAAGGGAGCGAGATTCGTCCCTGCAATAAACAATTTATAAGCAATTCACCAGTCCTTTACAAAAGATTATACTTCACAATAACAGCTGCAGGCACCAGAGTGCTGAAGAAACCACCAAACAAATTTGATCCCTACTTCACTTTCTTACTATCCTTACAACAGCCTGCTAATGGCTGCTCTAAGATCAATATTAAAGTTATTCTTCCATTTATGGCTACATATTTTAAGTGGCCTCTACACTTCAAGCTTACAGATCAAAGACTGTATATGCATTAAATTACTTGCAAACCTTAACCTTTTGCAAGTGAGTTCTACCTGGGTTGAAAATTCTGACCTGTATAAAAATTACTAATGACCTCTGTAAAAATCACTACTTACATCTCTTGGCATTTTACCAAACACACTCACACTCATATCTGACCATGGTCAGTTAAAAACATGGTGCAACAGACAAGTGGTATGACTACACAGTTTTAAGCTTTAATCGGTAGACGGTGTGAGTAATTCTCTTCTGAATCATCTTCTCTACCTGTGACTTCCAGAGTGCTGTTATAATAAGTATGGTTGTTGTATTGAGTAGCTTAAAAAAATATTGTGACAGAAATTTGAAGACAATTTTACCACTCAGTTTCTTTTGTGTTAGGATTCTGATAATTTGTTTCCTTCGGACAGTGGTTCAAGTGAATGTTACATGAAGTATGCACAAAAAAAATCATTCAGATGAGGTGCTTCTACCAAAAAAGCAGTTTCTTCCTCCATCCAGGAAGGCGGAACATAAAATAGCACGCTCCACAACAATACCAAAACTTTTAATCTGTATCTTGTAAAAATTTTAAATGCCCACAATAGTTCAGGGAAAAAAGTTTACTATTATGCCCAAAATACACACAGAAAGCAAAAAAATGGCTGGGCTGGGAGTTCAGCAAGCAAAGTAGTTGCTGGAGAAGAACATGCTAACTGCTAGATAACTGTGGAACACATGGAAGAATGTGTCCCCAGTTTGACATTTTCGGACAACCTACAAAGCAGATTGGCACTATATTGAATTCTATCTCATCCTCCTTCATTTCAGCGACCTGATAATACCTTGTTAAGGACCCACAATAAGCACCACCTCTTTATGCAGCTGCCTTCAGCTTCACATCACTTCCCAAAATATGCATCACGTCATTATGCAGCTGCCTTCAGCTTCACATCACTTCCCACATCTTAGATCTAAATATTCCCTCATAACCCTGCACACACACAGTCCCTAATGAGACAGACCAAGTAATACAATTACAACACAATGGGTGATATAAGACTGTAGTACACTTTGTACATTTTTAGACAGCAGATGGGAAGAAAAAAATCTGCACTGTACACCTGTCTTCCCATGAATGACACTTCTGTGTCCAACAATCCACTAAATCCCTTTTGGTTTTCTTGAATTGTCTAATGGTGTACTTCAAAATGAAACGCAAAAAAGTGATAATATATCCTTGTACCAAGCCATTCTCAACACAGAATGAATCAACTTGTCACTATACAGGCTCCAATATAGGAATATTTACACACATGACAGATATGAAATACCTGTTCAGTAGTTGATCTGTTATGCCAAAATCCACTTCACACTCATAAACATCAACAATTCCATCTACACATAAATTTAACTCCAGGAACAATAATGCTTAATAAAATATTGCAAGGCCTTGTTTTTAAAAGTGGTATTCCTAATCCTTGAAAACTACTGTCTGTTCTGTGCACCCTTTTATAAATACATACCAATGTCACAACTCTTCCTTATTCCAAACAGCATATCACGTTTGTAGATCTCCCAAAACCCATCCATATTATACAATCTGGCTTTTACAATTTTAGACTCTGGGCAGAAATCATGCAAAGTGCATTTGATGGCAGGAACATACTATGGCCACAACACATCATGCAACTCACCTTCCTCCTAAGACACGAGAAGCACCCCCCGGTCCTCTAGGGCCGTCCGTTGTTGCTTGTGTATCGGCCCCCAAAACAATGAACAAGTATCACTTTATGAGAAATGAGGTTGGGAAGCTGGAACAAGAATATTTACCATCAACACAAATCAAAAAATACATATGCTAAAAAGGCACTAAAATGGAGTGCCAAGACATGCACATACACTTATGAACCCATAGCGTTCATCAAACAAAATCCAGGAAATAAAAGTTCATTCACCCCCTAAACGCAAGCCACAGCCCAACCTACTGGGAACGATGATTTTAAGGTTATCTATACTTACATAAATGTAACCACTAAAAACTAAAAAGACGAAAGGGTTTTTAAAATAATTAAAATACGAGAATGTACTCAAAATGCAATGAAAACCCGTTTTGATACCAAGCGTAGAAATATGTAGTCGCCATCTTTGAAGTTTCGCTCGCGGAGACCCAATCGATATTATAAGCATAAAATCCTCTTTAAATTCGCCAATTTGTAGCCAGATAAGACGTAATAAGGTAAAACACACTTTAAGGTACAATTTAACATTCACCTATCGCCACATGTATAAAACACGTACAGAATAAATGCTAGTCGGCAAGTCTCATATGAAATGGCCTTGGCTTGCGTCGAGCACGATAAAATTCGGAAGAGAAAACCTGCACACATGAGACATGAACCAAATCCCGCACATCTGCCGGAAACCTAACCACTAGACGCACAAAAACTTACATTGATTACCACATGAAAATATTATTTTCTTCGCCACTGATACTTAATACCTGCTTCCAACCGCACTCCCAAGATTCTACTCATTAAATGCCCCTCCTGACTCGCCGTGGCATGGCGACCATGGATGCGGCCAGCTTCCCCCTCCACAATACTTCTTTCTTCACCCGCACTCCATTAACTCACCCCTGAGAACCCCGTATAAACCACGTGTACTCTTCCGAAACCATATCCCTTCCATCCCTCAAACAAAAACAAAATTTCTGTCTTTTCTACCACCAACTGTATTTTAGAACTTTAAACAAGTTCTTATAATAATGTTACACAATAAATATCCAACTCAGAATAATCAAAATGGTGGCTTTTTTTTGTGTTACTCTAGGAAATCACAAAACGTTCGGAATATCTCCACATAAGCGTCACATTCCACGGTCAATGACACCAGACAGCGCTACTCGAAAACCAGCCGGGCAATACAAGGTTCAACACTACAGAACTATTCAAGGTCGTGGCCTGCTCAAGCCCTGTTGTCAAATTTCTAATTGCATACAAGAATGAAGCACCTTACTGTCAGATTTAGATTTCCTGCTCACATGGGGGTGCTGTTTTTCAAATAAATTAAATGTTCGGCCGTTTCGGTGAATGACGTAATTACAGACGTGCAACACCACAAATCTCTAGAACCTGGCAACACAGCCACGGTTTACCGTGTCATCCTTCAGACTAGAGTTCATGCATGATCTTAATTCACGTCCAATTTGTCAAATGAACTTGAAATGCGCAATTCGATACGGTTAAAATAAAATGTAAACCAAAACTGGTTACCCAGCTTTCAGAATACGGCTACCGTGCAGTAAAAGTTTCCAAATAAACGCACCAATGACCGGGAATGATGTCAATGGTTTCTTTGGGTCTTTACTCTTCTGGGAAGTCACGCAGCTTACGTTGGTACTTTGCTATAGACGTTTCAGCACAGTGTATCGGTCCCATCTTCGAGGGTCAAGCAGCACAAGCTTTATTAACGCCTTACCGATCTGCTATCACAGCAGTGGGTAGGGGGTTTGTGAATAACGAATATGCCTTCCGCTTATAGTTATTTTTTTGTGTGGGGATGTAACTCTCGCTGTAATACTAAAGCTTGTTCAGTGAAAAATAAAAAAGCGTAAATGCAAATTTACAAACAACGAAGAACACTTTTTTTTTTTACAGTGGCCGTAACGTATTCGAGGCTGAGTGACAGATCTCTTCCGACAACTTTCGTATCAGTTGTTACAATAATTGTTACACCTGCAAAACATCTGAAACCGGCAAAAAAAAGTTCTAGGTGAAAGCGGTTCACCGAAGATAAAAAGCTACTTCGTGCAACCATGCTCAGTCTGATGTAAGGTACAGGCAGCTGAGCGTACCTCATCGTTACAATATGAAGTGCATAACAGATACAAACAGACGGATCTGCACCAGTGGGAACTTTTTTCTTGCTCTGAGAAGCACTGCCCAGAAATTTTCAAGGTCCCGCACGAATATCGAAACAATCATTAAGGTGTAATCTCTCCTCGTGTAGTTGAAGTCGTGTGCATCCACTACCGATATGCGCATTTGTGGGTTGGCTATGCAAGTAGCCATCTTGCTGTTAAGAAGTTTCTAGTGCCGATTCAATATTTTGACTGGGAAAAAAGGTGGATTACAAACAAAACTATTAGACATTAAAAGCAAACCAAACTAAGCTGCACAGACCTTCGCAGAATACGTTTGTGGGACATATAAACAAATTAACCTTGTTGGAGAGTGCACGGCATTTTCTGGCTATAACTTGAAATACATTGTTTTGGGGTGTATTACGCATATCTACAAGTAATGTTTTCGTTAGGTTGAAGACTTCAACAGAAAATAACTTAATTGGCGTTGTTTGTCCAGCTCATATCTCAAACATAGGCGTTTACAAAATTGGATGAATGAATACACTCTTGATATGCAGTCCTCTGTCTTGAATCTAACCAATTTTCTGTAAACATTGTGAGAACCAAACTGCTAAGAAAATTTTGTAGTTTGGTGGACAATGAATACAAACATCACTGCCAGACAAAATAGTTGTCACTTTCACCCGCAGTGGAACGATTGTTACAAATGTCTTCAGCACTTAAGTCTTTCTTTTACAATCAGAACTTCAATCACAATTCCAGCATCTCTTGAAAATCATTTCAGTGAAATACGAGTATATCTCCAGAGCACTCGCTCTTTCATAAGCACGTTTCAAACAGACGCAAGGTTACTACTAGAGGGCATATCTGTAATTAAAAATTCAGTAAATTCTTCACATTGTTCAAATTTCAGCCCCTAAAGGATTTGTTTTCATATTTGTACCATTAATAATAATAATAAGAGACAGATAGCAAATGCACACTTTGTCAACAATTTGATGAGAATACACCACATAAAATCAGCATGCCCAATACTGGCAAAAGAACAGTACATAAAAAGACATGATAAAGTGTGTGCACAACTACATTTCAACAAACACAAGGAAACAGGGGTACATTTGGACAAAAAACACTGGTATGAACATATGCCAAAATCAGTAGAAACAAGTCAATGAGACAGCGTAACCATACCGTGGAATCAATAAGTACAAATTGACAGAACTATCCCCAACAACAAACCAGACATTATAATCCATGATAATGAAAAGGGAGCATGTATGTTAATAGACGTTGCAATCTCTGGAGACAGAAATGTGATTAAAAAGAAGTCAACAAGATTCTCAAATATAAGGACCTTACAATAGAAATACAGCGCATGTGGAATATAAAAACAAAGGTGATACCAGTCCCAGTTATCCCTATTAAGGGGCGAATGGGATTATTTCAAAGTCATTCAGAAAATATGTGAGCAACACACCAGGAAAATATGAAGTCAAAGAAGTACATAAAACAGCCATATTGGGCACTGCACACATACTTTGGAAAGTACTAATGTAAAAGTACAATAGATTCAACACTGGAACTAACGATATAAGCACCATGAATAGTAACAACAGAACAGCTGCAACACTGTATTCCCTAGGGACACAGTTTGTCTCAGAAATATAAGTATAAATACCCTGCATAAAGGAGATGATGTTGATAATAATGCTGTCAAATGCTAGAAGACAGCTATGAAAGAGAGGGAGGGGTGCAAGAAGTTGTACTAGCACATCTAAGAATTTCACTCTTTGTGTTTAGAGTACTTTGATGTGTGGAAAGCAAGTATCATGAATCACCTGCTTTTCCTCGCCTAAGATTAAGTGCTACTATATTGCGCAAGAGTTTCTATCTTACGACTCAATATATGTGCTTACCGATGACACAAAATGCTGTGAAGATTTTTCACATTTAAAGACATGTGAAAGAGAGCTTTAAAAAATCGGAGTTTTCCCGTCTACTGTCCCATATATTGTACTGTAGGTATCAATGCTATCAGCCATTCTGACAGTTGGTACAGCTGTTTCGCCATTCATCCAAACAACAGGAGTTTTTCAGATAATGCTGAGGCAATGGATAAAAGAGGGGTACATGCTGTCTACTAATCAGTAAATGGAATTCTAACTGTGCAATGTAATTTTAAGATTGTGTCGCTTGAACAATTTCACGCTTGCTGCTCATTTGAAGAAAATCGGTCCAACTCAAACACATTCTTGTGCATAAATAACAAGTGTATTCAACAATACGTCATTTGAAGAGTTTAATTACATGTACAGGTAAAGTGCGCCCTTGTACAGGCCGTATGGTCCACAAGGGGAGTAGAGATATAGCTCTACTCTTTCTTGACCACAGCACTAGAAGGGGGTGCGGGGTGAACGTCACGCACCAGCCGCTCTTTACCCCCGGGAAAGAGCCGGTACCCATTGTACAGGAGGCTGGGTGGGCCCCAGGGCCGGTCTGGACAGGTGCGGAAAATCTCGCCCCCACCGGGATTCGATCCCTGGACCGTCCAGCCCGTAGCCAGTCGCTTTACCGACTACGCTACCCGGCCCACTTTAATTACATGTATCACGGGTATTTTAAAGAAACGGCTGCTGAAAACTGGCCTCTTTATCTTTCCAACACATGGTAATCCTGTGTTGTCTGTGCACATACGACAGTTAATTACTGTACACGCGAACTGAGCGTCCGTTAGTCGCAAAACGGAAATTCGTAGAGTTCTGAGCTTAGCATTCAGCAAGGCTAACTGCTGCACTGCCTTGGTTCCTAGAACGAAATCTTGAGGATTCTGTAAATCAAGACTCGTCAAATTCCGATAAAGCCGGGAAATGCGTAATTCCTTTCACACGAAACCTAGTTACGAATCTCTTCGAAGAAATACACTCCTAACATCAAAAGTGAGTTTCTCCGAACACCTCGTTCCTCCATTTCTCACTCAGCATCTTCGTGTTCCCCATCGCAACTAATTCGCGTAACACGTCAAGACGTATGTTTAATACGGTACGCTGCAAACCCTTGTCTGAGAGATAAGGATATAACAACATTAGAACTGCAGTGGCCAATGACAGCGAAAAGAACTAACGGGTATGAATTTGCCAAAGCGAAAGAGAGGTTGTGGGAAGGAGATTCGCAAACGGGGAATTTACGTTATGTGTAATTATTCACGAAACAGAAGAAACTGGAAACGCTGTATCATCCGAGCTATAACACTCTTCTCGAAGCTATGGGCGTTTCTCGCGCCAACCTACAGCGAATTATCACAGGAAATCGCAATAGAAGTTAAGTACTCCTAAATCCACACAATACAAAGTTCAGCCGAACCCTACACCAAAATCTAAGCCCCTGATAAGCACTTGAAGGGATAACAGGCATCTTACGTTTGAAAAGACACACGCTGTACCTTACATTCACTGCTGTCAGCTTGGTGTCAAATATAAATCTTCAGGAGGGGAAGTGGGTTCTGCGAAATGATGCCGAAAATTCAGGTTTTACCTGGGAGAAAACTGTTAAATGAAACACAACTCGTGAAAAACGACTAAACGATAGACGCTAGCACAACTACGCAACTTACATGCTCTAACGGTGGGGCAAGTAATTGCACTCTCAGAGTGCAAAATTAAAACGTATAAAGTTAAAACATTACGTACATATCTGAAAAGTTACTGCACAAATATTTTGTTTTATATATTGCAGATGCCTCTGAACCAAGAAACGAATTCGGCGAAGACCAACTGTTTGAAACTCTTACGCACCAGCGCGGTGAAACATCAAAGGAGTATTGGGCACGAGTAAAGTACGGGTCGATGGTTTCGAGTACAACTGGTTGGCTTAACAAGGTGGGGGAGGTGGGTATATGCAAGTGCAGACAACGAAGCAGCGAATTATTTTCCATAAACGTTAGCTGACATCGTTAGACTGGGGGGCTACTGTTCGTCGCGGGAGTTTAACGTCGGCGAAACTGTACTTCTTATTTTTTGATAGGAATACCTTCACCAGTCTGCACTGCCGAAAAAAAATTATTCCCTAGCTACAAAGGAAAGAATGGCGACTGCACACCGAAACCGTTGTTTTTCGCGCTGGGTACTGAATAGATGTGGCTGGCGGCAACAATTGGAGGAACGAACACGCGTTCAGCCCACACCGCTGGAGGGTAAAGTGGACGAAGCTAAAAGCCGTGTTCAGTACGGGACCAGACCCAAGCACTGTGGTCTCCACCACACATTCCTGGCTTCATGTCACACAACCAACCGCCGATACGTATTCTAGGCACGCTGAGCGAACAAGGAAAACGTATGGCTGTAAAATTCCCTTTCCCCCGTTCATGCTTCCTATTAGCAGCCAACGCTATATTCCTGGCACCATGTACATAAATTAGGCCTACTTCCTGCGACGAACCAGAATACAAAATAGACCGTAATAATTCATAACTGCGAATGTTCCACCAATGCATGCAAATGTGAATCATCAACAGCTGACTGTCACAACCCACAGCAAGGAGTGGGGGGGGGGGAAAGAGGGCGGTATGCTGCTATGCCAGTTCTATGACCATGAGGCCGATCAAAAACGCACTGTGTGGGGGAGAGGGGCGTAGGAGACGCTTGGAGGTTATAAACTGACGATACTTCATAACAGACTTGAATTTACATCGTTTACCATAAAAGGTAACTCACGCAGTTTCTTCTTTTGTATACCTACCAATAGGGCCTAAATAGTCGACTTCTTTGGTTTACGTCAGAATGTGTCATCCATGTTTTTTTTTTTGTGTAATTGGTAATAATACATTTCAAACTTGGTTTTAAAGCTTTACTTCTTATTTACTTGCAATAAAACCAAAGTCACACCAACTGTATTACACCACAACTTATGAGAAAAATTGCAACAGGAACATTGTCTCCATTAACACTAATTATTATGGAAAAATTTGATTTACTATACTGTCTGTCTTCGTGGAATGTACAGTGTATTCCTTTCAATCGGGTGTACTGTCAAAGACAAATCACCATGCCTATTATGAATAAGAATCAGCTGTGAACACATATTTTTTTAAACGAAATCTTGTAGAGATGCTAATGCACTTAAAACACAAGCAAAATTACCTCCAAGAAAGAACGCCTTAATTAAAAAAAACCAGAGGGCATGAGCATAATAGAGTATATTCTGGTTAAATGTGTATCGTGTCTTGTCCATACAATTTTCTTCCACCGGGAATATAAGAACAAAGTTATCACAACTGCAATATAAACAAGACAGGCAATGTACTTATAACATAACAATGAGACATATTTGTGCAACCCCTGTTGCAGTGGAAAAAGCAAGGAGTGTTACACAACCTGAGTGTGTGTATTTGTAGACTCTGGTATCCGGCATGCAATGCACATGCACCATGTTGTCATCTGTGACTTGCCCTGCTCTACAACATTTTTCCACATTCTCATAAACAGCACGATGTTGGGGGAAAAAAAGTTAGTGAATGCAAAATGTTTGTTTTGATTTTCTCTACAACTTTTGTCTGAAACATTTCTCATTACAAGATGAAATGAGCGAGATATGATCAAAAATTTATAATGGTCTTCCCTGTAAAGTACACGCTATTGTTGCTCAATTTTGGTGAAACTTGAATTTTCTCAACAGATTTTCAAAAAATCCTTACATATCAAATTTCTCGAAAATATGTTCAGTGGGAGCTGAGCTGTCCCATGCAGACAGACAGACAGACATGAAAAAGCTAAGTCACTTTTCAAAATTTTGCGAACATGCCTAAAAATGGACTACAGGAGAAAGAACACAGAAATAATGACAAAAGACTAAAATTTACTGCTCATTCTCAGTTAGTGTAGTGCACTAAAATTATGAGTTGCATGAAATATGTCACTTGTGAGCTGGGATGTAACTCTGTCCAAAATGGACAATGTTCACTCCAGTGTTAACAGTAGGACTTACTATACTACAAAAAAAAACACACCCAACATTTCTGTCCCCTCAGTCCCCCCCTCCAAATCAACACAACCTGTAAGACATATAATACCAAATTTTAACAATTATGTCTGGTATCGTAAACCAAGTACCCAACACTTGTCCACACTATCCTAAAGCAGATCTGCCTGACATTTACTCGTTCCTTAATCAGCGGTCATTATGCCTGAGGTTTCCTTTCAACCAGCTACACTACCCTTCATTTCACTACTAACTCTATCACTAAGTTGTTAGGTATTTGTACATACAACAAAGTACCTGTAAATTATTGCTAATTTTGTAAGAAAGTCTACTGCAGGAAAGAGACTTTAAAGTGTTTGTTCCAACTCTAGTAAAATCAGCTGGAACCAAGTACTGCAAAGGGAAATAATGCACTCGAAATCACAAAATTTCTGTTTAATCAACAGGCAGAATACCAGGTGAAATGTAATAGAGCAAATTCCCAGCTGACCAAACCACTTTCATAATTCACAAAGACCAGAAATTCTTACTAAATGCTGATAAAGGAGTTGAATATTCGCACCAGATATGTATTTACAAACACCATCTTCCGAGTCTGGTGACTATTGCTTTTAGAATGCAGTTTAAAAAGGGACAACACAAACTGAATTATCATAGCTTCCACCACCTACTGGCAGGGCAGACATTTTCACAAATAGCTTGTGTAAAAATGGCTAAATAATCATTTCCATTCCTTTTTACTTTCTGGACATAATTGTTTTAATCACCGGAATATGGTATTGGTGAACTCACATACCCACCTTCTGAAATAAAATTGCCTACATGAAATCTCCACTCATCTTCTCCACAAATTTCAGGTGTTGATTCCTTGCTGGTACCAAGCCCCACCCCCTAAAAAAGGGGGGGTTTACAAGGAAGTAATGACAATATTCACGAGAAACCTTGGATAAAGTCCGTAAGAATCACAGCAGATGACGCGGAAACACACTAGAGATCTTAGCAAACAAAGTATAATTTTCTCTACTACCGATCATAAAATCATGATTAGCACATAGAAGAGATAAACTTAAAATATACAAAACTTTAATTCGACCACTATTATCCATGGATGGAAAGTATGAACAGACCACAGCTGAGATGGGAAGACAATATTAGTGGGCACTCCTCACTGCTGCCGTGAATAAGATGGAGGTCAGCCGCGAACACATCTGGAGGCAGACTACTGACGAGGCTAGCCCAGACGCGCCCGATTGTGCCAGTGAACACGAAACCTCCATTCATTGGGAACAATCACACCTCACAGTAATTTGCAATTCATCTCAGGAATCGTATGGTCAAGTACAGACACGAGGTATTCCGAAACTATCTGCGGTTATCTTTAATCCCTCGGTGCATATTCTGGGTCAGCACCTGAAACTGGGCCTCGACCACTTCCACATCCTTTCCAATTCGCTATGCTAATCATCCTACCTTCTGAGCTACTGACACAGTCGTTCAATAGATCACAAATAACAGCAACACTGAACCACCTCGTTATGTCGCCATGCTGCCTCTTCTTGGTGCAAAACCTTCTCTTTCATTTTATTCGACACGATTCTACGTCCAGCAACGGCCTATAGTTTAATTCCTCCCAACACAAACGTCTTACATACAGTTTAATACAGTATGCCAAAGGATATTCATCTGTGTACTTAAATAATACCACCCTTCGTTACAAATAAAGTACTGTATCGCAGACCTAGCTAGGAAGCAACGTTCAAGAGTGTGAACTAATATACCTGACCATTTAAGGCCTACAGCTTATACTCAACAAAATACACGTTAAATTAAGATGAATTCATGCAATTCCGTACCAAAAAAGTCTTATCAATTTAACGTAGTACACAAAAAGTCACTAGCACAGCAACTCTATACTCACATTCCAACACGACCTACCGCAGACTCTGGCAATTCTTAGCACCGAGTACTTAACTCGGGCTTGTTCGGGAAGTTCACTATTAAAGTCAAAATAAATGCATTTAATAAAATTTGTTGGACACTCATTTGTTCATAGAATGAAGGAATTTTATGAATCTGAAATGTGTTTAACTATGCATGTTAAAAGAGCCGATAATAATTCAGATTTTTTTTACAATGTTGTTTTGACCGGAATCAAATTTTGAACATTCCGCTGTATAATAGCATTATCTTCAGATGTCAGTTAAATCACCAAGCAAAATGGCGGAGAAGGGGGAGGTGTAGAGAAGTGACGTTTCTGGACGTGTCGTCTGTTTTTCTTATCGCATATTCTTTCATGACCAATTGGTTGGTGTGAATATATGTATTTAATTTACCACCAAATGATATAACACGAAATTAAAGGAAAGATCGAAGATTCTTGCAAATTCAGCTGTTTGAAAAAGTAGATTTTTTGTGTGTATTGTTGCTATGGATTAGCGTAGAAATAAACCATGACACGAGTTCCAGACATAGGAAAATTGTTTCTAAAGCACTGATTTTCCATTGTAGGCCCGACAAAAATGTCAGGAGGATTTGAGCCACAGAAGACTTACGGGGCCATTGGCAACAGTGTCCCAGATGTTGGGTTTCATGGTCTCCAGTTCAGTCCTACAGAGCTATACAATTTAAGTGAAAACATTACAACAAACATAAATACTATAATTAAAAGCTGGAAAAACTTGGAACAGGCGCTTAAAAACACAGGAACAGATAAAGACAACCAAGAATTGAGAGATAAAATGTAAGATAACCAATAACATTTTTAAGTTTATAGAATTGTGCATGTGGTTACTATCAGGGTTACAAAACTATAGCTATATTCTAATAAGTGTGTTATTTCATTTGTCTGAAGTCATGTAACACAACAGAGCTGTAACCAGATTGTGTCTCAAACAGCAAAAGATCTTCAGAGGTTGACTGTAGTTGTTAGAAAGGGGGACAAGCAGCAGAAACTTCAAGCTGAGAAACTCACTGGTGACTTCAGAGATGCCGTACAGTGCTACAGCAGGCTTCAAAAGGTAGCTGACTTGGTTTTAAAATAATAATATATTTTAATTGCAGGTTTAGTTATGCATAAAGTTGAATAATATTTGCAGGAATAACCAGCAGTGTTCGTTTGTAATTTAAATTATATTGATAGTATCAGTTACTGTCCAACTACTCATTCACATCCATCAATATTTAAATAGTGGTGCTTGTTGGTGGTTCATTACAACATTCCCTACTGATACCGAAGTAATGAAGTGTAAAAAGAGGCTTAGAAACATCTGTTGTACCTCACAATTACCACCACCTTTTCTTTTGCAGGAAAAAAACAGATTTATAAGTGTTAATGGATATCATTATGACAGAATAAATAATATTGTTTACACCTCAACATAGATGAATTAATGGTCAGCTTCCCATTATAATGCATGTGTTGAAATAGTCTTCTGCAACATGTTGATTTAGGTTTAGCAAATGCCAACATAAATGGCCTTCATTTCATTCAGGGTATGCAGTAAAGGCTGTATCACATGGTGCATTAATACTTCTATTACTATAACATTCAGTTGGACTTTATATGCTACAGATGAAGATTAGCTTGATCTAAGGGGCCAGAGTAGATCCCCCTCCCTATTTCATACTTGAAATTGTTGCTGGACCCTATCTCTGAAGTACAGTTGTTTTTAGAATGTTGTCTTGAATCATGCAATGGATAGAGTCCAGTTGGAATGGCAGATTATACAACTTCTCAGAGACCATGTATGGCTGCTACACTGTTTTCATTTCCCCCTAATGTGTTATTGTGACTATCCAACCATTTGCTGAGCTAAGTAAAGCTCAGCACATTTCAATTTTGCAGTGTGAATGAGGCGTATGACAACTTATGTTGCCTGCAATGTTTAAGTAACCCCATGCAGCAAAGGCCTTCTTGAAAAGGCAGTATCCGTTCAAGAAATTTCCAGCCTTTTGTTAAAGCCCAAGGTTCATTACCATGTTTGTAAGGACGTGCGTCTAGTCTTATCGTAAGTTAGGTGAAACTTGTAAGCATCATATTTCTGCACAGTTTAAGGTTTAAAATTCTTTGTAAGTGTATAAAATGCCATGAACTTGAAACTTTGTTTATTACATTTCTGCCTGTGAGATTTTTGTATTTTTTCAGTACTTTATACTATTCTATATGAAGTTATGTTAGTGTATCATACATTTGAAATTACAGAAGTGCAAAATATCATGAAAATCACATATAATGATCATTCCTATGCAGTAATGAATTTAGTCCAGCAGATTTATAATTGTAACAATATAACTGAAACTGGATGCCACTGTGGTGTCAGACTTATGAATATAAATGGCTTCGCCTACAATTAGAACTGATATGTAACCTGATGAAGCATTGTATGTTAAAATAAACTACTGAGGGGTCAGCACAAGCCATACCCATTTGTTCACACCATGTCAGTGTGCCATTCATATGCATCATACCATGTATAATTTCCATAGTCTTTGAAGAAAGGCATATAAAGGAAATAATATAAATAAATGTAAAAATTCTTCAAGCTTGGTTTTACTGAAGTGTCATTTTAACTGTTTTTACTTAGCAAGTTGCAGAGAAGATGAAAACCCGTTTGCTGTCAGGGCAGACACTAGGCACTACAAGTGAATATGATGATGAAGAAGAACAGAGGCTCACTGAAGAGGCAGAGAGAACTGCGGCTCAGAAGTCTCTGCAAAGGGAACTGCAATTTGAACAAGAAATGCTGTTGGAACGTGAGCAAAGGATACGACAGATTGAAGGGGACGTTCTAGATGTAAACGAAATCATGAGGGAGTTAGGAGCCATGATTCATGAACAGGCTGACACCATTAGTAAGTGGAAGAGATGCATTTGAATATGATGCAATGTATGTAATGTAACTATGTAACCCTAATCTTCAGAATGTGTTACTGAATGAAACATCACCAGACTAAGCAATTATATTCAGGAACTAGTTGGTTGAAATCTTTTCCAGAGAAGAGCTGACCTGAGGTTTCTGTCCATCCATCCAAAAGCTGGAAAATAGGCCTCCACTATTTCCTTCCCCCTTCATTCCAACTCAGCATTTTATTTCACTTGACACTCAGTTGCTTCTACAGTTCACAAAGCATAATTAAGTAACCCATAATACACTTAATAGCACTGGAAAATCCATTCAAATGTCACAGATTTTTCTGCATACTAATAACATCTTCATCAGGGAGCCATGATAGCACAGTTGGTATAATGACTAGGCTACCAGGTGTGTGACTGAGAAATCATGGTTTGAATTCATTCTCATCCAAAATGTTCGTACTGGCTTTGGAGCCTACCCAGCTTCCTATGGGTGCCGATCATGGTGAGTAAAGTGGGTTGGGTGTGCATTTGACCAGTAACCTCAATTTACTTCCTAGATGAAGAATAAGTGGAGCTATACCTCTGCTCCTCCCTTCAATAGGCCATCATGGTATGCACAGGACAGTTTTACCTTTATTGGACATAGAATCATTTTCAGGCAGTAGTTGCGTTATTGCTGACTGCCTCTGTGGTCTAGTGGTCAGAGTTTCTGGCTACAGGTACAGAGGTCCCGTGTTCGATCCCCAGAGCTACCAGATTTTCTGAGTAGTAGTGGGTCTGGAACGGGGTCCACTCAGCCTCGTGAGGTCAATTGAGGAGCTACTTGAATGAAAAAAGTAGCGGCTCCAGGTCTAGAAAACGGAGATTAATGGCTGTTGGGACCCGTTGCGCTGACCACATGACACCCCTCTATCCGCAAAAGTTGGCGCTAACTTCGCCAACCGGCGGCAGCCGCTCTGTCGGTATAGTTCGCGTGCGGACTAAGGCCACGGAGTTAGTTCAGTTGCGTTATTGCCATTTGCCCCTCTGGCCCTTCTTTTCAACTGTAGATGACTTTACTACATTATCATTTTGTGGCTGATGGCTGCAATTGCATTCTATCAAGCAACCCTATATCTGCCCATGGACAGGACACATATTGGGCAGACATTTGGTACTGATGGTAGGATGGTGCTGAGGAGGAAGACCTACAGCATAACAAGGACTTGAAACTGAACTGCAAAAGGGGCTGGACTTCATATTCAGACTTTTACCTTTGTTAGTGGTGAGGGAAAATCTCATGCTATCATTTTTCAATCCTATCACCTTGCTGTTACACCACTGGGGCACTACAAATGTAAACCTAAGTCCAACACAGTTCTCTGCCACAAAGTAATAAGATGACACAAACAAGGGATGTATGCTAGTAAAAGGAGTCACAGAATTGTCTTTATTGCAGATTCCATTGAGAACAACATTGAGAATGTTCATGGGAATGTGGAACTTGGTCAGCAAGAACTGCAGAAAGCAGCTGATTACCAGGTAAATGTCTTAACAGTCTGTCTTTTTTTTTCTTGGAAAACTTAAAACTGGTGTTTATATATTGTGATCTTGTGGGTTATGACACTCTTTAGTCTCATAGACTGTTAGAGCTCACTTGAAACCTGATGGCACATGGTGGCCCATGGTAGGGGAAGTGAAGGGGAAACATGCGAGGGGAGTGGGTAGCCAGTAGTCTTGTACTCTACCTCAGAACATAGTGTTTCCAGCATTACTACCATTACTACCACTGATGTGCACACCTCGGCTGCCAGTAGTCGCCTGAACTGACCCCCCCTCCCCACCCCCCCCGCCAAAATATACTTTTTTTTTTTTTTTTACAACCAAACGCCTTTTTTTTTTTTGGCTTCCACACTTTTCACTCCCTTTTTCTC
>Ga0136643_10000355_pt1 | contig 50100 bp, 42 predicted proteins | sample TergutLab28metaG_FD_96883 | JGI IMG/M metagenome (GOLD analysis project Ga0136643, IMG submission 96883) | Labiotermes labralis P1 segment gut microbial communities from Petit-Saut dam, French Guiana - Lab288 P1 (version 3) (version 3) | ecosystem: Host-associated > Arthropoda: Insects >... | reverse complement strand
TACTTATGTACTTAGAGTAGTGGTTCAGCCTACACTCGGATACCACATCACCAACAGACAATCCCGCTACATAACACCAGAACGCCTCAAGTCAGCCTACACAACACAACAAGTACTCGCTATCTCCTGAAGATGGACGTATTAACGTCTGAAACATGTTGAGCAATATATAATAAAGTAAGTGTCATCTAGTTGGTCAACCTTTATTCAAATATCAAGATGATGCACGGTCCAATACGCATAAGATTAATTTTACTGTCTTACTACAGATGCATTCATTTGACTTAAAATGGGTTCTTTTGAGCAAACTTTTCAACTTTAGGAAAAAAAGGCACATGGGGCAAATTCTTGTGAGTACAGAGCATGTTTGAGCATTGGTATTTGTTTCTCAGCTAAAATCTGGTGCAATGAAATCACTTTGTGAACTGACGTGTTGTCTTGGTATAAAAGTCAACTATAAAGCCACAAGTATTGTATTATTTGGATCCTGTTTGTAACTTTGTGCAAACTTAATTCTGATCCTTAAACAACATCCTGTTCTCACAAGAGTCCTCACTTTTTCCACATTTGCATCAATTTTTATTGTTCCCAGACAACCAGGTTGCTCATCCTCCATATCTTCTCTTCCTTATGAAAACTTCTTGCAACGTTCAGACATGTCAGCGCTTGACAGAACATCTCCTCCATAAGCCTCATGTAACAAAATGAAGTTTCTGGTGGCTGTCTTCCCTAATTTCACAACAAACTTGATGTTTATCATTGCTGAATATTTTTAGTAGACATGATCTCGATAATTAAAAAAAATAAAAAGTTTATATGAAGTGTTTCATACTTGATACTACATCAACATAAAAGGCTGTGGTTGTTGGTATGTGAGCGGAGGAAGGTTCAGTGTCTACTAGTGTATACTTATTTGGAAAATAACGGTCAAATTTAATGTTATACGTCTTCTGCCAAATTGTCCAACAGACACAAACCCTCATTTTCAAATTTGTTGCACAGTATTTATTATTTGCTGCACCTACATGTCTCAGCCACAGGTTATGGCCATTTTCAGGGAGCTGTGAACTTTCGAAGATGTATCAGACATACATTTTAAGTGGTCATATGTAAATGATAAAATGTACATATTGGTGTCTGTCTTATTGCAATGTTAATATTGTCATGTCAATCTGTAATTAGATATTATTTTAAAAGTGTATTAAAGTTATAATACAAAGAAGATATTAGAACTGCATATGTGCTATATCCAGTCATCTGTGGTGGTGGCATGCTCTTCGATTTAATTTGGGTCGAAAGATCCCAAGGCTAGGACATTCCATGTTTATAGAGTGCATGAATACTGATTATGTCACCACCATAAATGTTGGATACAGCACATTATGTCACCACCATAACTGATGGATACAGCACATTATGTCACCACCATAACTGTTGGATACAGCACATTATGTCACCACCATAACTGTTGAATACAGCACATTATGTCACCACCATAACTGTTGGATACAGCACATTATGTCACCACCATAACTGGTGGATACAACATATTATGTCACCACCACAACTGTTGGATACATCACATTTTGCAATTTTAACATCTTATTTTTATTATGATTTTAATACAATTTCAACATTACATCTAATTATATACTGCCACAAAAATTTTAACATTGTTTGTAGACAGATACCAGTATGTACATACATTGCTATCATTTACATGACTATTTGCAAAATGTGTTGTATACATCTGTGCAGCTTGCAGCTCCCTGAAGATGACAAGATCCTGTGGTTGAAATATGTAGGAGCAGTGAATAACAAATACTGTGCCACAGATTAGAAGTGAAGGTTTGTGTTATCAACAGTCAATTCAAGAGCTACACTCACAATCTCATTATTTCATAGCCACAAATCACATGTAGTAGTAGTATAGTAGTAGTAGTAGTAGCATGTACTGCTCAAGCACTTGGGGTAATTCCATTCACCTTCTAGCAACCCAGTATAATTTTGCAAGTAAGTATTCTCAGAATTTATAACTGTGCAATCTGGAAGATTATCTTGGTGTGTTATTTTCTTTGCACAGGACACAAATTGGGGACAGATAAATTGACAGTCTGTATACGTGAGCTGCTAAACAGTCTGGTAGGACGTTTTCTTCTATCTCCTGTATACACATGTTCCTTTTCTATTCCTTCTGTCTTATTTTACACATCACCAGTTTCAAATTTGTGCCCCCCCCCCTCCCCTCCTCTATGCCCCAACAAAAAATATAAATACATGGCACAGCACACAGGGAGCCAAAACTGATTTAAAAAGTGGAAACAGCTGTGAAATTACATTTTAAAAAAATCTGATGTCTAAATACAGGAGACAAAAAGACATCCCACAGTATTGTAAATGTCTCAGTCTGCACAGAACTGTGTAGCAACGTAGTTGATAAATTCCAACAATAACACTGCATTATTCACATTTGTCAAAGAGCACATGAATTTCTTCAAACTATATGAGTATGTACCGTGTATACTTACTTTCTGACACTCACACTTCTCTTTCCAGCTGAATTGCAAAGATACAAATCTAATTAAACCAGAGGTTCAAAAATTGCATAATCTACATAATAAATGCATGCACAAAGCTGTTATGTGTTTCACCCTTGACACACTGCTATGTCACAAGAAACTCTCCACTGAAAATTCCTATATAAAATTAATACATATGAGTGCGTATGAAAATAAATGAATCAAAATTTTCATAGCTTGAAAATGATACTGAACAAAGTAATCAAATCTTGCTTGCTGGACAACACATATAGTGTATATGTCTTGAAGTAATGTGAAAATTTAGAATTGTGACAGTTCAAAGCACATCACACTTTTGATGAAACCTGTCACTTTAGGTTAAAGGATGTAAACAATGCAACAACAGCATGAAACTGAAAAACTGTGTGTCAAAATGTTTGGCACTGCTTGTTTCAACCATGTGAAATTCTGTACAGACATGACATCAGTCTGCATACATATTAAATTATATATTTTGTTATTACTTTTCATTTATACTGGAAGTGTTTTTGGAAAGTCTGATTATCACAAAACTGAGTAAATATTTGATGCACTTCAGACTTTATCTTCTTTTTTATGTTTTGTTAACCGTACATCCCGATATAATGATGGTCATTTTTTAACAACTTGATGCATAAATTCTTTATTTTAGTACATTTATTATATTCTTCTACAAGTTTTGAGCACTATTATGCTCATCTTCCGGAGGATGGTAACGCCACTTTCTTTGGGTGACTGTTCAGTACACAGGTTATGAGTTTTCTCATAACCTGTGTACTGAACAGTCACCCAAAGAGAGTGACGATAACAGATGTTGTACTAATACAATTTGTTCTCCTGAAGATGAGTATAATAGTGCTCAAAACATGTATAGGAATAAAATAAATGATAAATGTATTAAAATAACGAATTTGTGCATCAAGTTGGTGAAAAAGACTATCATTCTTCTTCTTTCTTTAAGTTTCTTCCATTTGAGATGAAACTGGCATTAGTGTTTCATATGTCAAGACCCATGAAATGAAGGGCATGAAATTCTTGTGTTCAAAGTAATATTTCAAAATATGTACAAGTCAGTGAGTAGTTCTTTCTGGGGCTACAGCTGCTCCTCTTAGCACATGTCAAACCCACACACTGACAGTTATGTATTAAAGAAAATAAATATTAAATTTGCAAAATTATTAAACACCTTGATATGAATGGATTAAACAGAAAATTATGACATAAAAACAAGTTCAGTATGTATTAATTGGAATAAAAATTTTAGTTATTGACAAACATTATTTGAACATTTAAAAAGGGTAAATGATACCATAGAAACACAGTGAAACCTGTCCTAAATGGAACCTGGGTCTAATAGAAGTCTGTCTTTAGCAGAAAACTTTCACAATCCCAAGGATCTGGAGTCCCAAGGATTCAAACTTCAAGTACCTCTATTAAATGGAAACTTTCTGCTATGAAAAAAGATTTCAGCCCCTTACAGTTCTGTTATAGGATAGTTTCACTGTATTTTAGTGTAATGTGAAGAGAATGCTAATATTAAAATTGCCTTTTTGAAACAGACCTCTAGGCTAACCTTGATTGGCTGTGTGGTATACACATACTGACATGTGCAGATGCACACACAGAACACACAACACATGCAGTCTGTCTTCTGCACTAATACATAAATGTCCATATATATAGTTTGAAGTTTCAAGAATAGCAAGTCTTTTCAGTGTAAGCATTGTCCACTTTAATACAGTGGCTTCTGTGCTTTTGAACATTTAAAAAGAGAAATATAATACTGCATTTTCTAGAGATATCATGGTAAATCGTTGGTATTTCACATGCACTGCATTAAGAAATGTGTATTTTCATAATTACTGATAACTAAATTTAATACAATTTAATTTTAAAATCATGTTTCAATCTAAATTCTGTGTGTTGTGTGTTCCATATGATAACATATACATGTAAATAACTTTATAACAAGTAATTTAACAATATTATGCAATATTTGAACCAATACTTTTAAACTCACAGTTAGTGTATAAGATACAGTTGGCGTGATAGTCCTCTGTAAGCTCTTATCTTCCCTAACAGTACTACCAACTGCATGTGTGTTCACCAACTAATTTAAAGTGAGTGTTGGAATGCCATTTTGCTAATCTGTTCTGTTTGCAAGACAGACATAAGAAATGGAAGAATTACTAATGTAATGTAATGGAAGAATTACTAATGTAATTATAATGATAAACCTAATAAACTACTTCACTAAACAGTTTTAATTACATTTGAGAAGTCTGCATTAGCCATTTCCATGTTACACATGTCCATAAGCACTGCCTATGCAGGTCTGGATTTGTGTGCAGTTGGAGAATATAAGTGAAAGAAATGGATAAAATCAGCAAAAGAAATGTGCATTGCCATGTCTGGAAAACAGCAGTGAAAGAAATGTGCACTGCCATATCTGGACAATATCAGTAAAAGAAATGTGCACTGTCACATCTGAAGAATGTCAGTAAAAGAAATGTGCACAACCACATCTGGAGAATATCAACAAAAGAATTGTGCACTCCTATATGTATGGAATACAAGCAAAAGAAATGTGCACTGCCACATCCCAGTACTTTTCAGTAACAGATTTCAAGCATTGATACATTCAGTCAGTATCACATATATGACTTCAAATAAAACATTAGCAGGCTTCTTGATTATCTGATTTTAAATTCCTGTATTATGCACCTTTTTTTGTATTTATAATGTCAAAAGATGTTTTATTTAAGGTAAAATTACAATTGAAGTGCAGTATGTTAAAATATAAATCCCAAACCAGAGAAGTGTCACCAATCAATCCTTCCAAAATTTTTATTGCCTGATAGCTGCCCTGTGAAAATGGAATTAAGCTGTAGCAATTGGAGTATGGTGAGGCAAGATTCCAATGCATTCTTGTGTGTAAAGGTATACGCTGGCCCTATGGGGTAAGGGTTTTTATATATGCCAGTACCTCAGACTTGTAAAAATAATAATAAAAAAAAATTTTTTGTACAAGGAAAGACTGGTAGATTTTGTGTGTTGATTGAGTGAAATACGCGTATGATTATGGTCTTGCGGAAAGTGACGCTGTTAAGTTGGCAGCTAAGTACCAACAGTTTGGAAGATCCTACCAGAATAAAGAGGCAGCAAGTCCTTCTGAAACTTTGGTATGTATCTAACATATTTCAAGGAATCACATCATGGAAGACTACAACCTTAATACACACTGCTATGGGAAACTTAAATCTCATAAAATTAACTTATTCATATGCTGAAAAACAAGAATGATAAAATCCAGAAACGGGATATATACAAGATCTGAAAACAGAAACATTACATGAAAAGTTGGTCAGATTAATAATACAGTGAGTGTGAAATAATAAGTGACAAATCTGAACATAGGACATTGAATTAATTCTAAAATTAGGAGTACTACATAAATATTTAAGTCTTCTGTAATGTAATGTTGTGTCATGGGGTCACATCTTGTAAGATTTGAACCTCATGTCTTGCAGAGTACATGAATAGTTGGTCACATTAAAGACACAGATGTACAGGCATGAGTTATGTATGGAGAGAAATAGGACCCCTTAGACAGTATTTAATAAGTGTGACCTTTTAATATAAGAACATCAACAAGTGGAGAAACTAAGATGTACAAAAAAAAGTTGGGAGAGACTGGAGATAGGTTTTGTCATGAGGCAGCCCACCACTGTGGATAATAACGTTGAAATTACACTTTTGACGTTACTGTCTTAAGACCAAGAAGATGATGCTTGTTTTCTTTCCTTTCCATTTCCACTGCATGACTGTTAACTTTGCAGATGGAATATGGCTGTGAAATAATGACTGCTGTAAACCTAACCATTTAATACGCCAGATTCTTCATAGGACATACTGCCAATTTTAAGTAATTTAGACCTTCTGTTTATGCATTTAGGATATCCCAGCTTCTGAAAACACTAACTTCTACATGTTCAAGAACTTGCTGCCAAACAGGAATTATACACTGTCTGTTAGCATGAGGAATGGAGTGGGGGAAGGCCCACCTGCTACCACTATGGTTTCAACACCGCCTGAACCTACAGGTACCAAAACAGTTTCCAAGCTGTACCACATGGTTCTTAAGGGTGTTTTTAAGAATTTTATTTAATGCATATTTTCTGCTTGCTTCATTCCAGTGAAGGACACACGTAAACCAAATTTGATTTTGGGAGCCTGTCACACAGTACTGAGACGAGAAGCTGATATATTGCAGGAACCCATGTTAATTTACAACACTTCTCATATTATTAAAGGTACAACTTTAATAATATCCACTAGTATTTTTCCTTACAATTGCAGTGTCAAGATGTAACTGTCCACAGTCAAGTATCAAGTATTTAATGATTTAATCTGGAGACCAGGTGTTTATGTTGACTATGATTTTCAGCATATATTTTTTAATGACAACCATTTAAGAACTTTGAATTGGTAAGCATAGTTCCTTCTTATTTCTGGGACAGAACAAGTCATCTGAATGCAGTGTTCACTCTTTGATGTTTCCAAGCAGTTAATGCACTGCAACATAGCATCTAACCTAGAGAGTGTACTATTGAGATTCATTTGGTATTTGGGTGGAAACTGTTTCCCCCATTACTATTAACCATTCTGTCTTTATAATGGGGATAAAGTATCTGTTCTTGGACACAGAAGCAAAACTTGAAATTTCATTCAAATGAAATTTCTCCTTTATGAAACACTTTTCCAGCAAACAGAGTACAACTAAATGCCCTTACCAAGGTGATGACAAAACGCTAGAATTTTTTTAATGTAAACAACAATAACAACAACAGCGACGACGACGACGACAACAACAACGACGACAACAACAACGACGACGACACGACGATGACGACAACAAAGACAACAACGACGACGACGACAACAACAACAATGACGACGACGATGACGACAACAAAGACAACAACGACGACGACAACAACAACAACAACAACAACAGCAGCAGCAGCAACAACAGCAGCAACAGCAACAGCAGCAGCAGCAACAACTATGACAACGATGACGACGACAACAACAGTAACAACAACAGTTGTTATTTGTCTCATTAACTCGTGTTGAACATGGTAGAGTCATACCACCTCACACATTTGATAACGAAGGTGAAGGTAAAAATGTGCATTACCTATTGCTGAAATGTACTATCACCTAAGAACTTTCTACATTGCATGTATTTAAGATTACAGAGCTATGTATGGTCACATACAGGAAATCTGGTAAGTCTAGTCACTTGACAACTGTGTGAGGAATGACTCCTGTTGCAGTTATAGTAACAGTTAATGTATACACTGCTTCTACTTGCCAGTGCTTTTTCATTTCAATGCTTCATTCTGCATACTTTTGGTATAAGAAGTTTGCTAATTACCTGAATTTGTTACGTTGACATCAATTAAATAAAATATTTTATTGGATTTCTCAAAGAGTGTCATGTCAGGGCAGTAATGTAAGACAATTTTATCAATAGGTATTCCCCTGTCCCAGTATAAGCATACAGGATTATTCCCCAAGACCTTTGATGGATTGTGCTTACAGTAGGAGGTACTTTCATTTAGTACAGAGTACTTTAGAGCCAGTTTATTATGCAATATTTTTGTAACATTATTGTGCTTGGCTTTGTAGGGCCATTATCATTGTTTATCATCATCATCATCATCATCATCATCATTATCATTGTCGAATTTCTCACTTCTCAGCTTTGGCTGGGAAATATTCACTTATCCTGGGATGTAGTAATCAACAACATTAGGCTCGGTGGTCTTATTTGTAGTTTAAAATGTTTATTACAATTGAATATGTGCCAAGAATTACAGATTTCTGCATTTGTATATATGTATTTGTGTGCAAGTTAAGTCTTGTTAGACTCTGTGATAGTGACTTTGGAATTACTCCCATACATGATATTACTATTGGGATTACTTGTGCTGCCTATCATTTCCACATAGCACATATTTCATTTGCCAGTTCTTGGTACTTGTTTTGTTTATCGGTTATTGTTTTGGTGAGATTATGTGTATTTGGGACAGCTGTGTCTATCAAAAAGGTGTTCTTTGTTTTCTTATTCATTTGTGATATTATTATTATTATTATTATTGTTGTTGTTGTTGTTGTTAAAGTCCTGAAACATTTACAGCAACACATTTAAATTACATTTTAAATCTGTGAAACAAGAAACTATAGTTAGACTAACTTGTGTATTTTGAATTGGAAAAGCAAGTGCTGCTATTACATTTTTATCGTGAACTGATAAGTATTTAAAACAACTGAAGTCTGCAATATGAACTATCACATTTGATACCAGTTCAACTAAATCTTTTGGACAAAAAACAAAATATTTTGAAAGAGAACTCAGACACTGTGTAACTTCAAATGCAATGGCATGAGCAGTTGTTAGCACAAGTATTTGTCATGATTTTTCTGTGATTCGCATCTTGAATGTAAGGCTCTGCAACAGAACTGCTGCAATCTGTTATTTGTGTATGAACATGCAACAAATTCTGCATTACAGGTGTTGCAATCCACGTTCGTCATCGCCTGCTGTTTGTGTCGGACTCTGCTGGCTATGTGTCTCGTTCCTCACTGAACCATTATGAAGCTCCAAGTACAATACTGACTCCTTCCCATGCCAATTTCCTACCACTGGACCTTAGCGTGGACTGGTTGAATGATCAGTTGTATATCCTTGGTCAGGTTACACATTCTACAGGACCCAGGTGGCAAGTAGCCCGCTGTGCATTAGATGGGCGTGGGCTCACCATTGCAGTGGCTGGCATCCTTACTAAACCATACCACATTGAAGTGGATCCATACAATGGGTAAGGCTGTCTGTGCTCCTGCTATTGTTTTTCATACCGTTACTACTACTACTACTACTACTACTAATAATAATAATATGGATAAGCATAATAATACAGTGTGTTTAATTTAAGTTCATTTAACTTCTACACCAACAAACTGTGTAGGGATTGTTATAAAAGGGGTTCTTTCTGAGTCACCTAATGTATATAAGCAAGCTGTCCAGTAGCTCCACCAAAATCATCTAATGCTGATAAGCCAGCTGTCCAGCAGCTCCATCTCATTTATCTAACTCTGATAAGCAAGTTGTCCAGCAGCTCCATCTGAGATATCAAACACTGATACACTAGCTGTCTAGTAGCTCCATCTGAATTATCTAGCACTGATAAACCATCTGTCCCTTAGCTCCATCCCAGTCATCTAATGCTGATAAGACAGCTGTTCAGAAGCTCCATCCGAGTCATCCAACACTGATAAGCCAGATGTCCAGTAGCTACATCTGAGACAGCTAACACTGATAAGTGACTCACCAGCAGCTCTGGGTCATGTAATGCTGATAAGTTACCTGTCTAGTAGCTCCTCCCCACCAATCTGCTGTCTTAGGCAAGATCTAAGGAAAGTCACAGTTATGATTTATTAGTTCTTATGTACTATTTCAGTTTATCTGTTTCATCTTCTGGATAATTATTTACTGTGGTTGTGTCTTAGTATGTATGGGTAGTTAATGAATTGGTGTTTAATTTAATCTGGACATGCCAGAATCTTTCATGTTTAATATCATGGCCCATGCGTTTCAGATGTTTTATATTTGCCATTTTACATGTATGCAGTGATTTTCAGCAACACAGTGTCTGTGCATTACAAGAGGTACTTGTGTTATCTGTATGCATGTAAAATTATTTCTGGATACTGCGTTTTATTAGAAGTAACTTCACAAATTCCATGATTTCCACTGTAAAGTTCAACTACTCCCATTTTATCCTACTTTTCTTTCCTGGGGAAAGAAATGTTGGTTTAGGGAATCAACATGATATCCATGATAATATGTTTGTCTTGGATGCACCTCTTCCAGCTCTTGAACTTGCTAACTGATTTTCATTAAATCTTGCATGAACATTATGCCAAGGAAGAGTTTCAACAATATATGAAATTTTAAAATTCAAGTAAGTGGGTAAGGCATTGTTGTCTCTGTACATAGCATGAATGCATATAGGGGAGTGAGGTGTAGATCCATGTATTTTTAAACTTTACACTAGGTGGAGGAAAGTTGTAGGCTACCAAGACCTACCTGATTTACCCCCAGGGCTAGAGAGTAATTTAGACTTGCTGAATTTTCATATGGATGTCACAGGGTGAATTGACAGTGGAAGAGAAGCAGAAGTCAGCCACTAATGATGATGTGACCTCTTGCAGCTATTTATTCTGGGTAATCCAAGGAACCATGGTTGGTGGTCTGTATCGGCTAGACCTGCATGACATCAGCAATGGTGTTAAACATGAAGTACGGCCTGATGTCATTATGGAAGACCCTAACCTTGGGGCATTCACAGTGGACCACACAAACTTTCGGCTTTTAGTTGCAAACCATTCTCAGAATACTGTTGTTTCTGTGTCTCTGGATGGGTGAGTTCTTGTTTCTTGTGCAGAAAGTACTGAACGTGTCATTTTGTTTAAACAAATGTTGCCGTTGTTTCCATAAACTGATTTCATCCATATGGTCATGTATGTTGGAAATAAGGTTATGTAAATTATAGCTCCATCTATTTAAGAACATGCTTGTATACTTCAATATTTTTTATTGCTTGAAGTTTTAACACTTACAGTGTTTCAAGATATGGGTTAACTTACACCTTCAGATGACTGTTCAGCATCATATTGATAGGTAACATATCTGTTATTAGTGACAAAGTTGAATTCTAACTTAGACCTCTTCAGAATATGAAGTCCCTGACCCCTAGACCACTAGAACAGTAAGTCTGCAAATAATATCAAAGTATCTAAATCTACCATTATGGTGATCTTTATTACCATCAAACTATCAAGGAGTTGGGTAATTTTTGTTGACTCATTCTAGTTTCATTTGTCTTCTAGTTGCTTCAGGCTTAAGTTCTTCTTTTGTCGTTCGGGTCTGTCATTATTTCATCAGTAGCATAACAAGCTTGTAATTCCAGTAATATGATGAACCAGTTTCCTTCTATAGTCCAGACATTAAATATTACTCAACATAGAAAATAGCTGCAGTGTAATGAATGAGCATGGGTATTCAGTTAGTCTCTGAGCTGACTAAGCTCAGAAGGTTCACAGTTTCGTTGCCCCAACACATACAACCTTGGATATTTGTTGCATCCACATAATATGCACTTGTTTCATAGGTGGTAACAGAAAAAAACTTAATGATGGGCATATCATCATTTCAATCACACTACAAATATTAGAACATAAAAGAGATGGATTAAAAAAAAAATTACAAGAAACAAAAACATATCATCTTGTACTGGAATTCATCTGTGCTTGATGTGGCAGCCTGAGAGTCAACACTATGGAGATTGTTTCGTACTAATGGGACAGAAGAAAGATGACGGAAAGCGGTACGGGTTTTTAACCCTTCAGTGACGGAGGACATTTAAATTCCTACCTTCTCCACGGGTGGAGGAGTTTAAATTCCCTACCTCTTCGGCGCCGCCGTCTATACGTGGTTTAGACCTCTGATTCTTCACTTGTCACTGGATGCCATACATAGTTTAGACCCAAGCAATGTGTGGATTCAATCTCTTCTCACATGCATAGTTTTCGAGCTATCAAATTGGTAGCAGCTTCTCTTTATTGTTTAAGAACTGTGCTTTCAGAATATAATAGTTAAAATAGTCTGTTTAGAAGGTAACATTATATATTTAGGAGTTAATTTTCCTATTTAAAAAAGTCCGCCTTCGACTGTCAAAAAAGTGAACGCTCAGAGTTCTGTCTGTTTTATCCAAACTGAAGGAAATATATCTACAATCTGAACAATGTATCTTTGTAGCCTAAGATCTTAGGTTTCTTCTGCTTTTGGAGAATGATTCATTCATAAATGCTGTAGTTCAAAATATTTTCCTCATCGTCTTCTCGGGTGTTGCGTGGACTTCATTCCTGATGCTGGCTTGAAGTCAACACATATCATGTGTCAGTTTCTTCTGTAGATAGGCAGAGAATAATTCAGCCTTTCATTTGGTGTAGATATCAACATACATTCTGTAATTGTTGGTATTCGCCCTGCATGTTTTCAGTCAGTGCACTTCGTTCAGCTGTTGACTCAGAAGTGATACTGGGGGCATAGCAATGGCAGAAAAAGGTCTGACAGACAGTGAAGTGCTGGAAATTGTGTACAATTCAGACGAAAGTTTCAGTGATAGTAGCAGTGACAGTGTTAGCAGTAGTGATAATGAAACTGACGACATAGCTGTAGCAGATGCAATTATAAATTATGACAGTGGTGACGAAGAGGAAATATTGCACCGAGATTTCAAGGGGAAGACTATGGACAATTAAACAGGACACAAAGAAGTGTTCAGTTGTGATTTTGGACCCAGAAATGGTGCAGAAAATGTAAGTGACATTGTACAATGTTTTGAGTTGTTTTTTGACAAAGAAATCATACAACAAATCGTCAGACAAACTAATAGGTACGCAGAACAATACAAGAACGTCTGAGGCAATCTTTTCTCATTTACACCACTTTTGAGGTCATGGACACCTGTCACAGAAAGTGAAATTTACACAGTTTTAGGTCTGTTTTTATTGATGGGAATTGTACAGAAACCAAGAGCCAGGTAATACTTTTCGAAAAGAAGAGTAATGTCAACACCTGGATTTGTTGATGTAATTAGTAGAGAGAGATTTGAGTTGATTTGTAAATTTTTGCATTTTATAGACATTGAGAGCTTACCAACATATCAAGGACCTCCTATATTGTTCAAAATTTATCCTGTGATATGTAATTTGAACATAAACTTTCAAACTCTGTGTCTACCAAAACAAAACATTGCCATTGATGAACACTTGACACTCTGGAAGGGCCGTCTGTCAATAAGGCAATACCTACCACTAAAGGCTTCAAAGTTCAGAATAAAAACTTTAGAACTATGCGAATCAAGAACAGGGTATTTGTGGTGTTTTCTTGTATATACAGACAAAAAGACGGTCCTACAGTCGAGCCTGATTACTCCAGACACCCCAGAACAGCAGCTGTAGTACTGGAACACTTGCCTGGTCATGGGCACATGTTGTGGATTGACAACTTCTTCAACAGTCCAGAATTAACAAGGAAACTAAAGATCTAATATTCCACTGGTTGTGTTGGCACACTAAAACTGAACAGAAAGAATGTCCCCAAGGAAGTGAAAGATAAACTAGAAAAGGGGGAAATCATAGTCAGACATTCGGGTCTGGTCACAGTACTAAAATGGCTTGACAAAAGAAATGTAGCAATGGTATCAACATACCTCATTGCAGATACACAGAGGGTTTCTAACAAAGGCAAGGAACCAGAGAAGCCTTTGTACATGATTGATTGTAATCATAACATTGGGGGAGTCTATTTGAAGGATCAGTTGCTGCACATGTACATGTACATGGTCAAGAGGAAAAATATGACCAAATGGTACCTCAAATTTTTCAAAAGGATACTGAATTCTACAGTTCTCAATTTGTTTGTTGTTTATTCACAAGTGTCAGGAAGAAATATACAGTAGCTCTCGTATAGAATTCAGCTAGTGGAAGGTCTGTTTATGAAATATGCACATACCGCGGAGATGCACAGTGTACCGGGGCGACAGGCACCCAACAATACAGTTCCATGGCTAACTAAAAGATATTTTCTGAGAAAAGTGGCACCCAAAACTGAAAAACTCAAAACCTCAGAGGAGGTGTGTTGTGTGCTCAAAGCACGGAAAAAGGAAAACTTCAGTGTACTGCTGCCAAATATGTGATGTGGGCCTTTGCTTGGAAGATTGCTTTGAGGTGTATCACACAAAGCTCAATTACTGATGTAATGACAATTATTTTACTGCATCTATATAGTTGTAAGATTTCTCTACTAAAATTTTAGAAAAATCAGATCATTAGTTTCGAATAATGTTTTATTAAATAGATGGTTGCAATTTAGTTACAGGAAATTTCAAACTCCTCTGTCTGTGGAGAAGGTAGGAATTTAAATGTGTTTTGTGCCAATTTTACAACATCTACAGGCCAGTAACATGTGAAGAAACAGAGGTCTATACCACATACGGAAAGCGACGCTGAACGGTTAACTAAGTACCACACCATGAACACACACACACACATACACACACACTATATAGTAGTAGTTATCTCCATATCCCAGCTGCTGTACTCCCTGATAGAGTCCCCAGTTCCCACTGGACAAGTGTTTGGGTGAGTATCAAAGCCAATTAGAATGCTTTAAAGGAAAGAATAAAGTCTTCCCCAACTGGGAATCAAATTCAAAATCCTTAGTCGTTCAGTCCATATGCTAGTCACAGCACTGAGTTATTTAGCCTTCTGCAGACAGTTAGCACGCTAAATATTTTTCAAGTTAAAGTGTGATGTTAAAGCTTAAAATCCCTTTATTATATTGACATAATACAGGGATGTAAATAGTTTATGGTACCATGTATAAGAGAATAAAGGTTCTTGAATCTTTTTCAACCCCTCCCTCCCCTCATGTTTGTGGAGTCAATGTGAAGAGTATAGCAGATCACTAATTTGATAGCCTGATTTAAAAAAAAAAACATTACTGAACTAGTGCTCTAAGGTTGTTGCATGTCATGTCATATGAGGCACAAGGAAAATTGTCACACTCTTGTACTGGTGAAACACAGGATCAATATATAGATTTTGTTTAGGATGTCTGTCTTGTGCTAAACAAAACATACTTTATTTTCAGGCGTGAAATAGTTGATCTTCGAGGAAACACTCAGCAACCAATGTTCCGGAATGTTGTATCTTTAGCCATGGCCAATGGTGTGTTCTACTGGACCAATGGTGAAGTTGTGCTGTATGAAGAATACCATCCTTACCAGAACAGTTACTTCCATACTGCATACCCTGACCGGCCAGATAAGTCCTTTGTCAGTGTCAGTGTGAACCTACCATCATCACAGCCAATTCCTGTTCCTGTGAACCCTCCAACCAATGTGCAAGCTATCCTGGGACCAACACTGGCAAAGACTTCATGGCAGGTGCCCCACTTACTGGGAGGACAAGGTAATTGTAAGAAGGAATTTAACCCTTTCTACTTTGTATCATATCATATCATATCATATCATATCATATATTATCATATCATATATCTTATCATATCATATCATATCATATCGTATTGTATCGTATCCTAGCCTATCCTATCATATCATATCATCATATCGTATCATATCATATTATATCATATAACATATTGTATCGTATCGTATCATATCATATCATTTATTTTCATTCTGTGGATCCTAACAGGATTACAAAATTCATATGTATACGGAAATAGTGATATTAGCTGAAGAAGTCAAGAAGCGAAGTCAGTATAAAAGTGTGCAACAGTTTTAGTTTCTAGGCCTAGTGCTATATTTAAGGATTTAACATAATATAAATTATTGTAATATAACAAATAATAACACAAAAACACCAATTAAAATGTTACAGTGCAGTACAGTACTTACTGGACAAAAAATAATTTACTACATCACTGCATACCAGATAAAGATTGGTACATTCATGCAGTTACGTTATATACAAAACAGGATCTAAAATACAGATAGATCAGTAGTTAAAAAAAAAAAATATATATATATAAATGCATATCTATTTTATGTGCCAAACTTTCAAATACTAATTTAGACCATATATAATTAAATTTAACTTTCTGAAGTTCAAAATTTTCATCCAAAGAATAAAAGGATTTTTCATACAAAAATTTGTGTAAAATCAATTTAAATTTCCTGGAATTGTCAGGCTCTGTTATAATACACAAAGGAAGCATATTAAAAGCCTTAACACCTAAATAGTACACTCCCTTCTGGTATTTAGTCAAATTCACAGAAGGTAGGTAACAATTAGCATGTTGCCTAGCGTCAATGTAATGTATCTCAGAATTGACAGAAATTGATTCCTATTTCTTATCATAAACAAAAGAAGAGAAAGAATGTACTAGGAAGGGAGTGGTAAGATTTCTAAATTAAAAAAACAATTTTCTACAACATTAACAACTTCACCAGCCCATCATGATTCCAAAAATCTTCTTTTGTACTATGAACTTTTTTATACTGTCTGAGAAGTGCTCCCAGAACAATAAACGATAGGTCATAACAAAGTGGAAGTAGGAATAGTAAATCATTTTCAGAGTATTTAGTGATGCATATGGTTTGACTTACTGCATAGTATAACAAGCTGAGCTTAGTTTAGACTTAACACATTCAACGTGTATTTTCCAAGAAAGAGTGTTATTAATAAATAGCCCAAACAATTTTGTTTCAATAGCTGTACAATTTTTTTTATCTTCATATATATTTTGTGTATCAGAAGTATATGTACTTTTATTAGAAAACTGAATGAAATAAGTTTTGTCAAAATTCAAGGAAAGTAAATTAGTTTTGAACCACTTATTTAGTAGTCCAAAACACCATTAAGATCACTTTGAAAATGAATATTATTTTGGGCTTGTAATTAGTATACTGGTATTATCAGTGAATAAGATAGGAATACCTTTGTGTTATATGGCCTTATGTAAGTCATTGATGTATACCAGAAATAACAATGGGCCCAAAATTGAAGCTTGTGGCACCTTGTATTTTATTTTGGTCCATTTGGAGGCTATGTTAGAATTAAGATACTTGTTAATGATTTGAACTCTTTGATATCTATTCTGAAGATAAGATTCCAGTAATAATTTAGCCTTACCACTTATTCCATAATAATATAGTTTGGATAAATCATGATTAACAGAGTTGATAACTTTCTCCAGATAGCAAAAGATACTACCAGCCATTATTTTATTATTTAAAACATTTAAAATTTAATTTGTTAGTTTAAAAATGGTATCTTCAGTCACTATGCCTTTTCTCAAAACAAACTGATTTCCCACTAGAAACCTTTTACCATAAAAATGTTCATTTAGACTAATATACACAGCTTTTTCGAAAACCTTCGAGAAAGAAGTCAATAATGATATAGGTCTAAATTTGTTGGATGCATTCTATCTTCTTTCTTGTATATAGGTTTTATAATTGAGAACTTCATACGATCAGGAAAAATTCCTGACAAGATAGACTTATTACAGATATAAGTTAATGGTGAACATGTGTAAGTTCCACTAATTTTTAATAGTTTAGTAGAAATCTCAACGTACTCATGAGATTTTTTTTGTTTTTAGTGATTTAATTATAGATATAATTTTTTGGTTGAAAAAGTTTTAAAAACTAAAGATAAGGAGAGAATAACATAATTTTGTTCTAGATAATAATGAAAAGTAGAAAGATTTTCACCATTAATCTTGTCATCTACATTATTTCTACTTATTTTATCCATAGATGAGAAATAGTTATTGAAGGCATCTGCTATATCTTGTTGATCATTTATATGTTTACTGTCTGTCTATCATTAGCTCTTGTATATCAGCTGTAGAATGTTGTTTTGTAAATAACTCCTTAATGATATCCCAATATATCAAGATTAAAGCTAATACAAACTAACCATGTGATTGTATGGCTAAACTTTATTGGCCCAGCCGGCCAACCATGGCATTTTAGTCCACCTACAAGTCATGTATCACCAGGTTGTTTAAAATCCCCTATTCCAAATGATAAAGGTTAATTAACTAATTTTATGACTGCTGGATTTACAATCTTATTGGCCAAACCTGTCATCTAACAGATGAATCAAATGACTAATTCACTTATTAATCTTTACCTTATCAGGGTGGGTATTTAAATTTTAGCACATGGTGTATGAAAAACATAATATATATATATATATATATATATATATATAATTATGAAATAGAGGGCATTTTGTGGAAAAAATAACAGGTATTATGCAAAATGTCTTAAACATGCAGTAAATTTCCTGGTCACCTAAATATAAACATTGAATTTCTAGGGGTGTTTTCCTATGTGTTGTTACATATGCAAACACAAGCCTTTAAAAGTTTTAAGTGATGAGAGTGACCAGTTTGCTAACAGACCACATGAGTGACAGTGGACTACGTGACTGACGGAGAGTGAATGAGTGACTAATAAAGTACAATTAACTAAATACTCATAGTTGGTTAGTCAGTCAGTCAGTTGGTTGGTTAATCAGAGAGTCAGTCAATCAGTAATTGAATCAACCAGCCAGCCAGTGAGTGAGTGAGTGAGTGAGTGAGTGAGTGAATCAGTCAGACACTAAATAAGTAAGTAAGTAATTAAGTAAGTAAGTAAGTAAGTGAGTGAGTGAGTGAGTGAGTGAGTGAATGAGTGAGTGAGTGAGTGAGTGAGTAAGTAATTAAGTAATTTATTTATTTAGTTAGCTAGTTAGACAACACAGTAATTGTTGACAGACAGTGCTGTATAGAGTGCACATAAAAATACATCACCTTACAGCAGAAGTGCAAATTGATGACATAAATAATTTTCTTCTATTCATCTCTATTCCATCAGGCAAAGGAGCTTGGCAGAACTGGTCATATGAGCTGCATATTACAGATGAAGCAATGGGTATAACAGTTTACAAAAAGAATGTTAATGCAACGTCTTACACCATTCAAAACTTAAAGGCCAACACTGAGTATGTGATAAAGGCTGCTGCATATACAAGCTCAGGAAGAGGCCCGTGGTCATCAGAATTCAGAGGGAAGACATTAAAAATACCACAAGATGGCAAATATGCTTCAATCCTGTGGTCTGCTGCTGATGGTTTGCTGAAAAGTGATGTGACAGGAGACAATGTTGAGCTGCTTGTGCACAATTCTGATTTAAAGGTATGAAGGACTAACAACAGTCACACACAAGTAAAAGTAAAGTTCTCCCTGTCAGCCTTGCAGGCATATCAGAGATTTAGAGGTATAGCTCCACTCATTTTTAACTTTGACACTAGATGGGGAGTGAGAGGTCAACATCATGCTCCAGCTGCTTTGTCCCCAAGAAAGAACCACAGTACACATTTAAGAGAGGGGTATGCATGAATGAATGTGTGTGTGAATGTACATGCAGGGGGTGTGAGTTATGATGGCTATAAAGAACAAATGTATAATTAGATGAAAGAATGAATGAGTAGGAGAGGACTCTGGCAGGAGGGAACTGTCTGATTTTAAGTAGGTATTCTGGAGTCACCTGAAGGAACAGAAGAAAACCTACTGTGAAAGCCTAAAACCCAGCAAAATGTAACAGCTTGTTAACTTTCTTAATTAAATTTTGTACTTCTCTTGTTGTATAGGATATGCATGGCAGTTACCACATCACTGATATAGCCTGGTACAAGGACAAGCTGTATCTTGTCACCAATACCACTCATGTGTACTGGTATAACCTTACAACTCACCATACAGGACACCTGAGAGAGGTGGATTCAGTTGGCAGCATTGCTGTAGACTGGATAGGCAGGAAACTGTATTGGTCCAATCCAAAACAACAGTTGGTATGTATTACAAGGAGCCAGAAATGGGTATTGATATTAATGAATTGGATACTTCACTAGCCAGCATTAAGATGTCAACACACTACACCTGCATTCCTACTGACTTCCAAATACAGAGCATATGTTTAAAACTGAAAAAAATTTAAAACTACAAGAAGTCTAATATGTAGTAACACATCTGGACCCCAAAACAACGTAAACCACATAACACAACAACGAAAGAAGGAATTTACACACATTCAAAATAAAGGCTATTAAACAATATGTTGGAAACATTTAAAACTTTTAATTAGGATGGATTTTAATTCTTACTTTTAAATTAAACATATATTTAGCGTACCTTTACATAAATTCCGCATAATCACAGAAGCTACATGATATTTATATTGAGAAAATACATGATGTTATAAATTATTAACCTTTTGTGGAGGAATGCCATCTCATTTTTCACAGGTTATTCTGTATATATTACATACTAATTTCCTCTGTTTATTTTTATGGTGATATCTTCTGATGGCCCCTGTGGCCAAAAAACGTTTTACACATAAATAATTTAGAATTAAACACAGGGGTTGTGATTGACAAATGTATAATACCTTCCTTAATTTAATACTCTCGTGAGTTACCATAGCAGAGCCCCTTAAAGTTTGATTCACTGATACTTAAAAATACGTGACTGCTAGCCATTCAAATAAACTCCTTCCTTGAGATCTCTACTCTTATGGGATATTAAATGGCATAGAGTGGTAATTACTAACCAACATTTTGGGACAACCTATCAGTCCCATTTTTGAGGGAAGGCAAGGGAAGGGCTCTTGAAGATGGGTATGACAGGTTGTCCTGAAACGTCAATAAAGAATTACTGTATATTGCATAATATCCCAGATGAAAGCAGATCTCATCTACTTCATGGCAGAAGCCTGAAATCACGCAAACTCCTTTCTTGTAGATTACTCGAGGGAACCTTAATGGTACTCAACAGGAACCACTTCCCATCCTAACAGTGGCTAAGGAATTAAACATTGATGCAATTCAGGCTTATATATACTGGTCAACAGGACATGCAGTCGAGTGTGCAAGGTTAAATGGCAAGAACAGACGCACATATTATCCTGCGGAACTGTTTTCTGGAAAACAGGGTGAGTACTGTATTATTACTTGAACTTTCATGAGTGTATGGAAGGACAACAGTGAGCTTCTGTCTTCCTCACAGGACAGGCAGTGATAGCACAGTGTAGCTCTACTGGGAAGCAGTAACTGTAAATTACCATGAGTGGAGTTTGGGAATTGTAGCACTCTTTTCATGTGAAGGGAGCTGATGTTCTAGACAGATGTGTAGAAATTTGGTAGTCACATCTTAATGAAGTTCCCAGTATTTAATTTTTTAAAATATTGTTGTTAATACTGTATTCTGGCAGAGCATTTTTGTTGTTTCAGTTTACGTCAGTTGTAGAGTGAAGGAGACCTTTAGGGCATAGAAGGAAGGATAACATTAAAATAGTTCTAAAAGGATGTGAAGGTGCAGATTGGATTCCTCTGGCTCAGGAAGGTGAACTTTGCAATGAATCTTCAGGTTTTGTAAAAGAGCTGGGAATTTCTTGATCACCTGAGAAACCATCAACTTCTCATAGCCTCTGTTGTATGCAGGCAGATGCAGAGTGGGGATACAGAAGAAATTACAAAATGGCAAAACTTCATTCATACAGATAAACAAGCAGATTAATGAAACTTGAAGTGATATTGATTACTGTTACTGGAAAGCTAATAATAATGGCCATTGTTCCCTGTGAAGGGAAAGCAAATATATCACACACATGTGCCTCTGCCAGCACTTTGGTTGCAGCTGGATGGTACTGCTTGATTCCTCCTTGAAGGCTGTCATGAATATTTTGGGTTATTGGAAGGTTTGTGGGCATTGTGCCAGCCTCTTTTATCTGTTAGTAGGAGCATCCCATAATTGAAGGTGGTGCCAACACAACTCTGCTGTAACAGAGTGGTCCTGTAGCAGGTTTACCTTGGTTAGGTGTTCCTAAATGATATCCAGCATGTCAATTACTGGGACTTAGGTGAAGAGTGACTACATGTTGAAGCTATAAAGTATTTCAAATTACTGAGGGACAGCTGTTTCAGGATTTACACAAACTGTCATGAGTTTTGTATGTGGGAAGGTTGGGTTGTGGTTTATGGAAACAATTGTCTTGTGTAAGTATCAGTTGAGACAGCACTGTGATCCTCTCCTGTCTAATCAAGCAATCACCTCCCACACCTCATCTACTGCAAGATCTGTGTAAGGGCTATCAAATAGCCTCTGAAGATGGCACCTGTAATGTTTGATGAAATGTAAGGAAATTGTCACTTCTGTATGCAGCGTAATCCTTAAATTTAAGTGAATGCACTGGATGTTCAAGTATTTGAAGGAGAAACATAAAAAATGACAGGTGAAGTGGAGAAAGGAGAAATTAACTGAGATAGAAGAAATCATAAATACATATGGAATTTGGTGAAGAAGTTTCTTATAGAAAGCACCTATTATTTAAGCTGTGGCAGAGATGAAAGGATGGATATTCACAAATGCCCAGTGCAACGAAGTTTGCTAATGTGTAGTAAATTAAAATGGCTCCAATTTTGAGGTCAGTTGGATTCCTCTGTATTACTGTTACTAAGCCTTCAGATTCTAATACTGAGGTCACTTTAAGTTACTGTAAATTGAAACATTTAAAGTCTTCACTTTGAAAGAGAACTCATTAGTTGTGTTTGTTGACAGTGATGGGGCTGACACTGGATGTTGACCAACGGGCTATTTACTGGATAGTAAGAAGCTACGAAGGCTCCACACTTTTCCGTGCTCCAACAGCTGAAGAAATTCCCCAAGGAGAGGAAATATATCCTATAAAGGAAATAAATCTGCAGCACCCTCATATGCAAGGTAACATTTCTAATCACTAAGACTGAAGTTGTTAGCAATCTTATTTCATATTCAGAAAGTCTTGAGTTCAAATATTTGTCTGGAGACTGGCTATTATGACAGTTATTTTGTAGTTTTCCTTTATGCCTCTAAGAGCATGTTGGTGTTACAATGACTGCTATCATATTTTAGTGCCCAGACACCTCTCATTCATATCTATTCAATGTCTTATTGTTTGCTCTCTATATCTATCTTATACTTGGTGCTACAGTGACTGCTGTCATTTTCTGGTGCCCAGACACCACTCATATCTATCCACCCAATGTCGTACCATTAACTGTCCATTACTTATTTTCACTTCCACTCCTCAGTGCCACTTTTCTTTGGATGTTCTTGTATCATTTTTCTGGAGGTATTCACTGCCTTATTATATTCTACAATCTTCAGTCTGCATCTGCTCTACACATCCTTCATAACATTACTTTCTTTTCTATATCCATGTTATCTGGCTTTTCTTCAACATCCATGATCTTCTTAAAGTTTCATTCTTGCTTCTGGCCATCATAGACAGTCCAGTGAATCTTCAAAAGAGAATCCACTTCAGTAGCCATTAATTTACTTATCTTTTTATCTGACACTTGCAAGTGTTTGGATAATGCTTTAAAACAGACCACACAACTTCCTCTCTGTATTCCCTCTTCTCTGTCTTCCTACATACATAATTTCTTCAACACTGCATCCCTTCTTCATTTGTTCCCACCTGCTAACTCACTCCCACATGTCAGTTTCATGTGGCAATAATGTTCTGGTTTGGATTCAGGCCTACACTCTATGCTGAATGAACTTGCTTATTATGCATGGTCCTCTCTTTCTTCGGGCATATTCCAGGTACCTACCGATAGGCAAAACAAATTCCTTCCAAAATCAGTAAAATTTTCTTGGGCTGACATAGGCCTCAGGTGGTTCAAATCAAGCACCGTATATTTCATTATGACTCCATTAACACAGTTCTGATATTCCTCCCACATGCTTAATCAATCACCATTTATGATCACTCTCCCATACCCTACAGCAATATGTAATCTTTCCAGTTGAAGTGGCAAAGTTAAATGTTCTGAGGACTGACCATTTATTTCCTTTCTTTTAGCCAATTCTCACTCACTCACTCACTCACTCACTCACTTACCCACCTATACATCTACAACTTCAATTACTTTATTTCTTACTTACATTAACAACCCTGTTCACAAAAATTCTAGTGAAGTGCAAAAATTTAAAATAATAATAGATGAAGAAATTAAGTGTAAAAGTATGGGACAAAGAATCTTAAGGTGTGTCAGGTCAATAATACACAGCTGTAGTGTGTGTGTATCTATACATATATACATACAGTCATGAACACAACAATATTACAGTTAGTAGCAATATATAATATGCAACTACATGTTTCGGTCCTGTACGTATGTCATCATCAGGTTGTCCAAAGAACTTATTAAGTGACTATACAGTATGTGTGGTAATTTTGGATGGGGGATGATATCTCGTCTTACATCATAAATCGTGGGATTAGTAAAAGTTGCCAACATTTATATTAGTGCATACTTCATCATGTGAATGCATAGATATCCTATCATGCAATTAAATTGCATGATAGGATCATAAGATGGATACCCATGCATTCACATGATGAAGTACGCACGAATATAAATGTTGGCAACTTTTACTAATCCCACGATTTATGATAAAAGACGAGATATCATCCCCCATCAAAAATTACCACATATACTGTATAGTCACTTAATAAGTGCTTTGGACAACCTGATGATGACATACGTACAGGCCGAAACACGTAGTTGTATATTATATATTGCTACTAACTGTAATATTGTTGTGTTCATGACTGTATGTATATATATAGATATACACACACTACAGCTTTGTATTATGGGACAAAGAAATTCAGCAAAGAAGCATCCTGAAGCCCTAATGAGTACTGACACAATAAATGTGGAACATACATAAGTTAAAGATTACAGTCAGGTTCCACAAAATAAATCTCTAGAAATTTATTATCAAAATATTAGAGGTTTAGGTAATAAAGCTGAACTATACTGTCACTTACATCATGATCCTGATCCCCCACACATTCTATGGTTATCAGAACACCACCTGAGTGAATCCAAACTACAACTGATTCACTTAACTAATTACTCACTAGGGGCCAACTACTGTAGGAAAACTTTTTTCAAAGTAGGGGTCAGTATATTTGTTTACAGAAACTTAAAATATAAAACCATAAATATTTATGAGTACAATATAGATAAGGACACTGAAGCTTGTGCAATCCAATTGGACTCAATATTTAACCCTTTAAACGCCGAGTTAAATCCTATCTGCCATTTGCTAACATTATTAGGAGCTCACCATATTCTCCATGTTAGCAGGATAAGGGTTAGTAAACTATGCATTTTGGTTATTTATAGATCCCTAAGGGGGGACTTTACAAATTTCCTTAAATGATTAGACCTGATCTGGCAGAAACTTCACAATAAAAAATACAAAATCATCATATGTGGTGATGTAAATGTAAATTATCTAACAGATAATAATCGAAGGAACCAACTTGATGCTGTATTACACTCTTATAATCTTACGGGTATAGTTGAATTTCTTAATAGATATGGCCTGATTTCCCAAACTGCCATTGAAAATATTTTCATTGACACATTCACCATTGGAAAACAAGAATTATACCCTCTTATAAATGGACTCTCAGATCGTGATGCCCAATTATTAATAATAAATAAGGAATAAAAAAGGAAAAGGAATATCATACTTACATCAAAAGAAAAACCAATAGGTATACCATAGCAGATTTCGAATTGAAATTAAGTTATGAATCATGGAAACATGTTTTTGAAGGGGATGATACTAATAAGATTTTTAACTCTTTTTTAAATATATTTCCAAGAATTTACTATTCTAGTTTTCCCCTTATTCAGACAAAGAGTAAAATGAACCAAAATTCATGGATTACACCAGGAATAATAACTTCCTGCAAACATAAAAGAGAACTGTATAAGGAAGTACAAAATAATAATAATGCTACTCTTGCATCTTATTATAGAGATTACACTAAAATACTGTCTATGGTTACAAGAAAGGCAAAAATAATTGAACATAACAAATTAACCCTAAACTCCCATAATAAAGTTAAAACTACATGGGGTATTACAAATAAAGAATCTGGAAGAAATAAAAAAGGAGTGACGTACAAGCTGTAAAAGTTGTTAATCAGTGATTTTTTTAAACTTAAGTTAAAAAAATCACTGATTAACAACCTACTGCTGAAACTTTTAAAAAGTATTTTGTTGCTATTGAAGAAAATGTTAAAAAACAAGGTAAAATTAACCTTATTAATGACGATAACGATAATATGAATATTAATACCCATTTTATGGAACAAAATTTTAATAAACCTTACTCAAGTATGGAATGTAAATGCACCACAACAAAACAAATTGAACGAATTATAAAATCCCTCAAAACAAAAAACTCATATGGGTACGACGAGATATCCACAAAGATCCTAAAGATAAGCGGCCCATTCATAAGCTCTCCAATAAACTACACATGTAATAAAATGTTGTTCTGGGGTGTATTCCCTGATAGATTAAAATTCACAATAATAAAACCGCTACATAAAAGTGATGATAGGTATGGAGTATCTAACTATATACCTGTATCACTATTAACATCATTTAAAAAAATATTTGAAATGGTAATGCAGAGACAGATTCTAAAACACCTCACCAATTAAAATATATTGAGCACGAAACAATATGGTTTCAGAGTAGTGTTGAAGATGGATAATGCAACTTACAAACTAACAACAGAGATTTTAAATGCTAGGAACAATAAACCACTAGTAGGAGGGACTTTTGTGATCTAGAAAAAGCATTTCATTGTGTTAATCATGATATTTTATTATTTAAATTGAAATTTTATGGAATCGGTAACAATGATCTTACTCTGTATCAATCCTATCTGGATAACGAATATTGTAGAACAGCAATATATAATGACAGTGAGAACAGTAGTAAAGTTTCGAGTTGGGCTAAAGTAAAACATAGAGTCCCACAAGGTTCTGTTCTGGGACCTTTACTTTTTCTTTTATATGTTAATGCCTTACCCAAAATTATAAATAAAACTTCAGCACCTATAATTTTTGCTGATGATACTAGTACCTTATTTGCTCAGTCTAATCTAACAGATCTTAACAAAAACATTCACATAGTTTTTACAACTTTAAATAAATGGCTGAGAGCAAACCAGTTATCTTTAAACTTTAATAAAACGAATTATGTACACTTTACAGTTAAGAGAAATATGGCAGTTAATTTAAAAATAGGCTTCAACAATAATTTTATCATCAATAACACCTACACAAAATTCCTGTGTGTGACAATCAATAATACTTTGTTTTGGAATAATCATATTGATTTACTTATAAAAGAAATTTAGTAGGGGTTGCTGTATAAATAGAAATGCCAAAACATACATGTCTGCCTTCTCATTAAAAGTGATTTATTATGCTTTCTTTCACTTGGCTATGAGTTATAGAATTATAGTTTGTGGAAACTCGTCGCATAGTTCCATTATTTTTAGAATAAAAAAAAAACGAAATTAAAATTATGGAAGGATGAGGGAATAGAGTTTCGTGTAGAAATTTATTTAACAAATTACAAATTTTGCCTTTGACATCACAATATATACTATATTTATTAATGTTTGTAGTTCAGAACAAATTTTTTTTTTTAACAAACAATGAAAATCACAATTTAGACACTAGACAAGGAAATAATTTATATCTTCCTTAAGCAAACTTAACCATTTTTCAAGAAGGAGCTTATTATTCAGGGATAAAATCTTTTAATAATTTACCTTGGAGATTAAGAATGTTGCTGGTAATTAAAAAAAGTTCAAAATTGCTTTGAAAAAATTTCTATACACTTATTCATTTCACACAATGGAAGAGTACCTTGGCCAATCATGAACTATGTACTGTATTACAAGATTTTTGTTATAGTGGCACATTGATTTAAAAATTCGTTTTATGTGCATTATGCAAGTACTCATGGATGGTTTTTTAAGTTTCTGTCTAGGTACATTATGTATGTATTCATTGATTATATATTCTGAACTGATCACATTTCCTTGCATAAAATTGATTTGTCTCATTTATATATTATAATCACAAATTGTTATGAAATGTATTTTATTGAAGAGACTCATTCTGTACTGTGCCTGTTGTTATCTAATGACAAGTTCTATATTCACTCTGCTGGATCTCTGGAATACTAAATAACTGATAATGATAATGATAACGTTCTGCCTATCCTGCTCTGTAGACTACTGACAAATACTTGGTGATGTGTCATATAGACATTACATTCCTATATAAAAATTTGAGGAAGGGACATTCAGTTATGATAAGTTACACCATGTTAGCCACTTCCACTAATTAATTATTTACTTGAGATTCATATGCATTTCAATCAGCATTTCATCTCATTCTTTTTAGGCCCTCTTTGTTATTTTGGTGACCACCTGCTGTGGCTACAAGATGATAGGAATGCTGTGATAGCAGATATGAGTGGACAGAACACTGCAGTCATCAGTGGAACAAGACTCTCTGGTCTCAACATGGTAGCTGTGTTGGATCCTGTTCTGCATCATTACCCAAGTAAATATGTGCTAATGTTCACTTACTGTCTTTGTTCCCATAATGTTTTAGCTTGTGAGATCCAAGAGGACTATGCGTCAACAAATCAATGTGAAATTCTGCTGGAAGTTATACTTTTACAAAGGCATGTGAGACTGTGAGGTGGCATGGAATAGTGATGGAATGTAATTAAATGTAACAGATTATCTGGTAAAATTATGTTGTATTTAAATAGACCAACATCTTAACTGTGCATGGCAGGGTTGTGCAAATTTAAACATATGTAAAAGTAAAGGTCCCCCATTACACGCCAATAGAGGCACAGAGGGATGTATGGGTATAGTTCTACTAATGCTTAACCTCAGTGCTAGATAAGAAAGCATGGTCATTGCAATGTCCCAGCCACTTTGCAACAAAGAGAGAGCCCCAGTACCCATTGCAGAGGAGATTAGTTGGACCTCAGGGGCAGTCTGGACAGATATGAAGAAAAACTCTGCCCACTGGGGTTAAAACCCTGGACCATCCAGTCTCTATCAAGTCATTTTACTGATTACACTGTGTTAGATTATATACATTTTCAAGAAGTTTCAATGAAATAACTTAATTTTTACACTTTTTCTTGTTGAAACCTCTTGGCAGATCATCATGTAAAAAGAGTATGGTACATATACCTGTATATGATGTAGTAGTGTCTATGAGCCCAAGAGATTAAGGATCTGATCAGATGCTCTCCACCTGCAAATACAAGTGAAACACATTTCTGAAATATTTCTATATAAGAGCAAATTAGGGAAATGGATAGATTCCATGTAACTAGCTTTAAATATTAGGACATAACTTAGCAGGTGTCTGCCAATTCCAATTCAAAATATAAGAGAATAAACTTCAAAGATATATCACTAAACATGCAAGAGTATCTTATCCCCATCAAGCTACATATTCTTTTTATTGTTATTGGGAAGTAAAGTATAATTCCCACTAAATTTCCTAAACAATGTTTTCGTTTCTTGCAGATATAAGTACATCTGATACTGTCAATGTTATCCCTGAACCAGTTCGAGTATCATCTATTCAGATCACAGGAAAGTGGGACCAGTTTTTTATTAAATGGGATCCTGTAATAAATGTTAATTATGATCAAGTATTCTACGAAGTCAAGATTTATGATTTTTCAAGGACAGATTTTTCTGAACCAGTATGTATTTCATTTTAATTTTAATTTTATAACAACTCTGTATGTGTGAGAGGGAAAGAGACTCAATTAGTTAACAAAAAATTCCAATGGAATAAAACTTTATTATTTAATAAAATGTTCACAAAAGCAGAGGGCAAAAGGGACTTTACAAACAGTATTGCATACAATACATTTGTTTCTTGGTGTGTTTAATAACATGATATCAATGACATTGGTTATAAGGTTACACCATGTTGTTCTTCAAAAATGAAGAGTTGAAGAAGATAAAGGAATCATTTGAGACCATCTTAAGGTACTGTCACACAATATTTCTATACAGAAATAGGAAAACCACCAAGTGAATGTGAGATGACAGTTTTGTGACCATGCAGTATACTGGAATAACAGACTGAACTTATGACCTGTGTAAGAGAAAAGACAAAGCCAGGAGTACAGTGTTGCTGGAGTAGCAATTTTGAAACATTCAGGAGAAAACAGGCTGCTCTCACTGTGTTTTACTTCCTGTTATGGTATACGTATTTATTTATTTATTTAATTTTTACATTCCATCAATCCATATGAGGTTAAATATAAAACCTGATGGATACAGAATTACTCAATACACATGCAAAATAATTGTAGTTTAAAAAGTAATTACATAGAATTAATAATATAAATAATAATATAATTATAAGTATAAATAATGTGTATTGATATTGATATTTTATTTGCGTTCCATAAATCCAAGTAAGTACAATAAGTAGGATATAGAACATGTCAGCATTTATACATATAGACATGGTTGGAGTCAAGCAACTGATTCCAAGTTAGTACATAAGTTAATAAACAAACAGGTATAATATGTAACAGGTACAAAATCATAAGAGAGAAAACAGCAAATTTTCTATAGTAAGACCATTTGTGGTATATGTAAAAAGAAAAGCAGATGCCATTACATTAAAAAGATAGTACGACATAATAGTGTTATTTGGATTATTAAAATATAAAATTTACAACTTAACAGATATACATTTAAAACACTACAGATTTATAAACAAGATCTCTAGACTTTATTGCTATTAAAATATCCCTCTAGTGTATAAAATATACCTAGGTAAAAAACGTTTCAAGGCCAATCTAAATTGTTTCATATCTTGAGACAATTTTTTCATGTAGGAAGGAAGACTCTCGAAAACCTTGATGCCAGAGTTCTATGTTTACTTTTTGATATGTTGTTAAATTTCATAATGGTTGATAAAGGTTAGAGTTTTGTCTGGTATTAATGCTATGAATCTCAGTAAGGGTCATATGAATTGTACAGAGGAAATTTAAGTGCTTAATTTCAGGGCAGTAGCATGTGCACATGTAGTACACATATTTCTGTGATTTAATAGCATTCTGATATGAAGGTGAAAGGTAAAGTGTTCCCATTACAGGCCTGGTATGACCCAGAGGGTGGGTAGAGTTATAGCTCTACTTTTCCATGACCGCGGCACTAGAACGCGGTGAGTGGTCAGCAGCACGCCCTGGCTGCACTTTACGCCAGGAAAGAACCGGGACCCATTTTACAGGAGGCTGGGTGGGTTCCAGGGCCAGTCTGTATAGGCGGAAAATCTCACCCCCACTGTGATTCGATCCCATACCATCCAGCCCATAGTCAGTCGCTATACTGACTGAGCTACCCGGCCCACATCATTCTGATATATCCTTTGCAATATATTAAAAAAAAACAGTTGATTATTGCATAGAAAGCGTGCTTCATGATTTCTGTGAGACAGTCAACCATTGCACTCTCTACACCAATATTATGTGACAGTGGTTAGTCATGGGCAATGTAATAAAAATTAATCAGAGAAGTTTCCTAGTAATAGAAATATGTTTGATACACAGGGCTATGAGATACAGCATTTTGTACTGCAAAATAAAAGGAGAAATTATGAGACAACTTAAAATTTCACACATAACAGAACAATTCAAAGAAAACCGGAAAGAATACATTCAAAGAATAAAATCTGACAAGATAAGTGAGACTGCAATGTGACAGCCAAGAGGAAAAATAAATTTGGGAAGACTCTTGAAACTGTGGAAAGATTCTGTGTAATATTCAGTACAGGTCCCAGTAGGTCTAATAGAGGTGTAAGCAGTTTGTGTGCAGTATTTTGTAATAATTATCGATTCAACTGTAGGGGTTTTATCATCTGTACAAAACCTACAATATTCTAGTCACAATTAAAATTTTTTTAAATTAGAAAATAAAATATATTAACAAATAAGTGGAAAACAACTGTACCTCACTTGGACTTTCATATTGGATAAGATGCTTTGGTATTATCAGGATTAATTATTACACCACAGTGAAGTGGCCACCACAGCCTAGTGTGTGATAAAAAATATCACATGAGGATGTGGTTAAGGGTGATTTCATACTGTACCTCATTCTCCTTACACCCAAATAAATTATGTTCTCTTGCAATGAAAAATATTTACACTGTCTTTATGTTTCAGAAAGTGACAACTGAGCCATTTGTAAGTTATTGGAATCCAGGAATTATTCCATATTCCAGACTGCAGATAACAGTTAAGGCTTTCACATACTGGGGTGCATCACCTCAGGTTCAGATGATCATACATTCACCACCTTCAGTACCCACTAAACCTACAAATCCACGTGTCTTTGTTGCATACTCTAGAAATCCTATGAGACAAGACCAGGTGTGTGGAACTTTTCCATATCTCTGTGACAGTGTTTGAAGTGTTAATGTGTTTTGTATTTATCTGTGACTTGTGCCACTTACATCATAAACTAATTTGTTTTTATAACCAAGATGAAAAGTGTTTATTGTGTGGTATGAACGGGCCTTTAAATAAAGTAGTCTGCCATTTGCCTTTAAAGGGTTAAAACAATATTATTGTGGACATCATACATTTTCTGAAGGGTACTTGATACAGAGTTTGAGGCACACTCTGCTTCTGGTACCAGGCAAAAGGAAAAGATAAAACGTACAGTTGTCCTTGTACATGCAATGAAGGTATATACGGCAGTGGAGATATAGCACCAAATGTTTTTAAGATTGGGACTGGATTGAGGTGAGTGATCAGCTGCAGGTTCCAGCCATGTCACAATCAGGGAAAGAGCCCTGAATATTCATTGCATTGCTAGTTGGGCCTCTGAATTGTTATGAATGCTTGGAGGAAAGGCAAATCTGTTGCCACTGCTGGAAATTGAATCATGTTTCTTCAGTTGACCACATCATGGCCATGTCACTCTAAATTGACTACACACTTCTCATTCCTAGTCATCAGGCGAAAGTAATGCTGTATAATACTGGAAATATTTTATCTAGTTAATGGATAATGAGGACAGAGATTAGCTTGATCAGATGGACCATGCAAAACAGGTTTGTAGTATTACTTTAACCTGATGAAAGAGGGAAAGCCAGCTTCTGAAATCTTGTATATATCTAGTATGCCTCAGAAAATGTGATGTTCTTACAACAGGCGTGTAATAAAAATTTAAATTCAGCATCTGCATAGAGTATAAAATCTTGAACAACCCTATTGTACTTCTATGGTTCTACTGGTTGGAGTGCCCCTATTATTATTATAATCATCATCAACGTCATCATCATAATCATTATTATTAATTTTCATTCATATATTTACATAATAACATTAGGTATGTTAATAAAAATAAGTCAATACATAGAAAGTAGTATACAAAATTGAGTAAATGCCAACAGATGTGAGGACATCATCTCCAGAAGCCAAGCAGTCACAGCATAAAACTGACTCCTATCAATCTCATGTGCAGGCTAAGGAATTATAGAACTACATTCACATACTATATATGCCCAAACCGTAAGGAATTCGGGCCTTTACCATGCAGAATATCGACTATAGCTTTTGTTTCCACAGGATATAATGGCTGCATTCAAATGGGACCCTTTAATGTAATCTAACACTACTATTTTCAAAGGACATGATGACTGTGTTCAAGTGGAATCCTTCATTGTAATTTAATGGCATGGTTTCCAAAGGTCATGATGGCTGTATTCAGAAGTGATCCAGTGTTGTAAACTAATGGTATTGTTTCTGAATGGCTGTATTCAAATGGGATCATTCACTGTAATCTAAAGGCTAATTGACACATAAAATGCTGTGCCCATGCCATGTCACTGAGGTTTTAGATTGTGTCTTTTCCATTTGATTTACACAGTGCGGCTGTGTTTGATTCACAAATGCCATGACATGCCCATGCTGAGCCCCTACCATGCTCTGACTATAATGCACTGAAATTGACTTCTCAAGGCCATGGCATAGCATGGCAGGGGCGTGGCATGGCATGGGCTTAGCATGGCATGTGTGACTTAACATCGGCCATCGAGAGATGACTTTTAAGCGACCTGCCCAAGTTCAGCTTCTTCCGGCTACCTTGCAGACATTCACAAAGGTTGTTAACCAGACAGCTGTTCCCTGTTGGGATGTGTTTAATTGTTCTGATGACGATGGAGACATGCTAAACAGAATATGAACTAACCTTATGGTTAAAGCCAGTCTTTCTTCTGTTGTTATGCTACATTTCCATCATGTATTCTCTTTAGGCCAGACATCTCCATTGTATTCTAATTATACATAAATAAGGAGAAAAGAAAAGATGCGGGCTCACAATCTAAACACATATTTATCTGTGTGCAAACCAGCTACATGTTCAGCCTGATGATGACTCTATATAACCAAAACATGTAACTGGTTTGCACACAGATAAACTAGTGTATAGACTGTGATCTTGGACCTTTACTTTTCTCCTTAATTATGTGTATTCTTCTTTTGACTTTTGAAAAACCCATTTTAAAATATTTGAACAATTTTTGCCTGTTATCTTACAGATGACCAAACAGAGTGTGAAATTCTCCTTCCTCTTTTTTTGCTCAAAATATATTATGAGTCCAGTATTTTCATTTTGCTAGCTTTCCTTCATCTGAAATAAAGTAAAGCCCACATGCAATTATCACCTGCTCCTCACAACTGTCCATGCTGATGAGTGTCAAGAATAATAGTGGCAGAATTTGAAAGAGGATTCCTTAAACTGTTGGACTAGGAGTTCGGATTTTTCCAGCTACCACGCGGACTTTCGTGAAGGATTTGGAGGTGCTGTAGGGTTGTATTGGATTGACAACTACAGCACCACATATATATAATATTTATGAATGTCGAAAGTTGTCGTGCTATCTGGCAAGTAAGGTTTGCAGCTTACTTGCTGTGATTTAGTCTTCATATGATGTTGAGTGATGATGATGTGGCATAGAGCTGGGTTGCCATGTAGTGATGAGGCCTCTGGTTGGCCACGAGCAATGATGTACCGCTGGCTACGCAGTTGACTGGCTGGAGGTCCATGGTGGAATTGAGGAGGCTGCGACTGGTGCTGATGTGGGGCTGATTGCTGTTGCAGGATGTTCAGATGAGCGGTGATGTGCCCGGTCCACGAGGCTTTGTGGCCAGGCAGTCAGGCATCATGTCTTCTATCTTGATGTGTCCTTTCTTGATGTGTTGTTGACAGATACTCCTTTAGGAATGAATGAATTTTGTTGGTCAGAATGGCCCCTTTTTTTCCAGTCGCCTGCTGTCCAGCCTGATCTGCCATTGGCTGGTTGGCAGAGCTGGTAGGCGTGGCTTATTGAATGTAGTCCAGCTTGCTGGGGCCCTGAATGGGCCATAAGGCTAGCAGAGGTCGATAGGGATGGAGGGAGTGAGAGAGTTCCTTGCTGTGGTGGTTAAGTTACTGTTGTCTGGGTCAGTATGTGGATTGGTGTGCAGACAAAGGAAGGAGAGCTGTGAGGTGAAATGGAGGACTGAATAGGGGAAAGAGATGTGATGACATGTGGGTGTTCCCGCAAAGGACATGGCAGGGGCACAGTAGAGTTTGTGTGAATTAGTGTGGCATGGCATGGCCAGGGCACAGCAGGGGTGTGGCATGGGGATGGCATGGTATGTGTGAATTAGCCTTAATGGTACTGTTTACCAAAACAGTGGCTGCATTCAAGTGAGATCTTTCATTGTCATCTAATAGTATCATTTCCATAGGAGAGGATGGTTGCATTGAAGTGCGATCCTTCAATTTAATCTAATTATACTGTTTCCAGAGGACACAGTGGTTGCATTAAAATGGAAGCCTTCATTGTAATTGAATGATATTGTTTCCACAGGAGAAAATGGCTGCATTAAGGTGGGGTCCTTAATTGTAATCTAATGGTACTGCTTCCACATGACTTTATGGCTGTTTTCAAATGGACTCATCCCACATATACTAACAATACATTATCAACAGGATGCAGGGGCTGTGTTCAAGTGGGACTCACCTGTGTACTCTTTAACAGCATCTCTTCTACAGTACATGATGGCTTTGTTCTGATAGAATCTTGCCATACACTCTAATGATATTGTATTTGCAGGATATGATGATGGCCATGTTCAGATGGCACTCTCCCATACATTCTAATGGTATCATTTCCATAGTATATGATGGCTGAGTTCAGATGTCACACTTCCCCAATGTATTCTAATGGTATAATTTTCACAGGATGTGATGGCTGTGTTCAGGTGGGATCCTCCCATGTACTCTAATGGTATTATTGAAGGTTATAAAGTAAAATGCTGGTACTCATTACATGGAACTGACATTCCCATATGTAACCCACTGAACTTGGATGCCACAAAGCTGGAGTTCACTGTATTCAATTTGTCACGGAATTCTACATATTACTTTCAGGTATGGTCATTAAGCACTGAGTTTTTTTATTTCTGTTAAATGTACAACATTCAAGCATAATTATAAACATGTAGCACTTTTCCCATAGAAAGTAATGTAAATACTCAGATATAACCAGTGGGCAAGAATTTTCTTTATGCCATAATATGTGAGAAGCACATAAATAATTGCAGTGTGAACACAACATGGACTTCCAGGTGGTTTAATAACATGTATCAGAAACTTTCCATTCACTTTGTAATGTAAGTCCATCTGTTCTCATCATTTTACTTGCACCACTTTACAGACCCTAATAACAGACCTATGAACAGCCAGGCATCCTTTCATTTCTTTCAAATAATAACTAGTTTGGGAATACCTGATAATGCTTATTTCCAAATTCATATGATAACCATTATATACTGACACACTCACTCACTCACTCACTCACTCACTCTCTCTCTCTCTCTCTGCCTCTGCTAGTTACGGATCGTAATTTTTTGTGTTTCAAAATTTAAATGGTAGATCTACACCAAATCTTGTCCAGCCATTTCTTTTTGGTGTAGTTTGGTTCATTTCAAACATAACCTTACTCATGAGCCTAAATGACCTCTTATATATTTTATTCTTGACAGATTTTGTATGAAATTTAGCGTATAGTTTTTCTGGTATACAATACTGACATATGCGACTTTTAATAACTAGCTAGCTAACAAAAACTTAACTAACTGAACAGAAGAGAGTCCCTCTTCAGAAGCTAACAATCAAGCAGCTACTCACAAAAGTTTAATGAACATGAGCATTCACTATCATGTCCACAAGATGTCACCACTGGGTCCTCCACTGAGCCAAAGAATCTGTCCCAAGTCCAACATTTTGTGTAGCATTTCATAATATGCTGATATTATTGTCAGGAGTTGTTAGCTGTGCACCAAACCCTCAAGCTAGAGACCACCCATTCTGGATGTCAGAAATTGCTTACTTATTCATACATTTGCAACTGGTCTCCACATCTGGAAGCTACCTCCTCCAACTGCAACCTGAGATCACACCATGCTGGGGTGACAAGGATCTCATTTAACATTCTGTGCATATTTGATAAAACGTAATAAATAGTTGTGATGGTGATTAATAAGTACCTTGTAATAGTGTGCTTGTTGAACTACTTTTAAATTCTTTCAAGGTCTAGATTACTGAAAGGCCTTAATACAATCTAACACATACCTAAATGTGCACTTAATCTGGGAGAAACCTGCACTAAAATTTGCACAGATACACTAAATAAACACATTGTCTATCGTACAATATTTGCATCAACCTCAATGATTTAAAAATGGCTGTTGCAACAGTAACTATTAATTGAGCACCACTGAACTCATTGCCCTCTGGCTACTGTCCACTCCACTTGACACATTTCATGAACATAAACTCTAGACAATTGTTGTTTGTAAAAGAAACACATTTTTTATTATTCAATAAAAGTATATTGCTGTGTGTTCTTTATTCTGCATAAACCAGTGTGAAGATGACTTAATGAAAAATTTTAACACAAAATCTTCCTTTCTCCCGCTTTCTTTCTTTGATGATTGCTGTAAGACTGCATATGGCATATTGCATCAAACGATCTGTTACGTCTCATCACAGTACAGCTCTGGCAGTAACATAAACCATGTGACATGTCACATTCTTTTATTCTGAGAACTTGAAATTTATTATATATAAGAACAAAATTTATCTAGTGTTTTCCTAGCTCCTAAGTATCAGCTAAAACGTTCAACTGATTAAGCTGGTGATTAAAGATGCGAGTAGAAAATTTTTCACCACAGTCTTACATGCAGCACTAACCTTTAGTGTATGGCACTTTAAATCCCATGCTTCTGTTGCGGACAGAGCACTTTTCAATGTCAGTACCCATTGTGGAATAATGTTTTCCTTTTTTGATAAAAAGAATGTAACTTGAACAAAACAGCATTATCCTGATAATCCATTAAACGTTAAGGAAGAATTTATTAATAATGTATGATATACAAAAAAAGCCATTTCAGTTTATTTTACAACAAATTTTGACAAAGAATGAGTGCTTTTGTTAGTCACCAATAAAGTATAGAAAGTTTATTAACTACAAACAAAGCGCACTTCTCAGGCAAATACAGATACCTGTTGCTTTATATCATACATTCTCCAATATGTTTGGTTCTAACTGAAGTATTCCATCAGGGAGATGATCGTTAATGCACACTGCATTATAAATGCACAGACGAGACAACACTTTAAAAAAACTTAAAATATTTCTACTGCTACAAACTAGGTTGCTGCATATACAACAGTTGGTAATGGAGCACTGACTGATCGGGTGCAAGCTGATACAGATGTGGAAATGCCAATCCCTAAGCTGCTGCTCTCCACTTTAGATGCCGTAAAGATCACAGACTGTGATAAGCATGAAAATCAGACACTGTCACGGAGCACTGGGCCACCTGTAGACTTAGCATTCATCAGTCTTGAAAACAAATTCTTCTGGTTGAATGAGATGCAAGAATTGATGAGTTCTACACTTGATGGTAAAAACAGAACAAAGGTATGTATCATAGAGAGCATTTGAGTTCAATTAGTTTTATTATGATACAGTTGTTATTCAACTGCTTTTATGAAAGCTGATAATGATGAACATGATGACACTTGTGCTCAGTTATTACACATTTCATGGAATTGCTCACCATTTAACCTGAAGGTTATTCACTATCCATTCATTTTAATATTATCCTTTCATCTGTACCCAAGTCACCTCATTCCTTGAGATCTTCCATCCAGAATTTGTACATATTTCAGGTTTGTCATACGTGTTTTATATTTGACTCATCTGATAATTCTCTATTTACCTGCCCTAGCAGTATTCAATAGTACAAAATTTAAAGCTACTTATTATGTAATTTTTCAGTCATTTCATAACTTCAGCTGTCTTAACACATGTTGACTGTCATGGCAGATACCAGTGTCTCCTGCAGGTCCATTACCTCAGATGTGCACAAATCCCAGATGCCAGGTCACTGAGGCAACTAAACTTTGTAGAGTGTCACCTCATATTGGTGGGTGCTCAGTACGTTGCATGCTTAATGTCACCCTTTTGGTGTCTAGAATTTTAGATATGCTCTTACATTTTTGGAAAATCTGTGCACCCCTGCAGTACCTCACATCACAGCAAAGTACTGGTATTTCCTGCTAAATTTGTATAATATTTTGTTTTTCAGATTATGACACTGAATAATACTGGATTAAGTATTGCTGTAGACTGGGTAGGGAGGTATATGTATTGGTCTGAAATTGATGACAAGATTCCTGGTTCAACACTTTATCAGCTGGATTTGAACAAGGCAGAGAGAGGCTTAATACACATATCCAAAATTCTTAGAAGATCCAAATTCATCCACAGCATAGATGTAACTCCTTTTGGAAGGTTAGAATGCTGTTCATGTTTTCTTGTTATTATTACTACTACTACTGCTGCTGCTGCTGCTGCTGCTGTTGTTACTACTACTACTACTACTGCTGCTGCTACTACTACTACTACTACTAATAATAATAATAATATTGCTGCTACTAGCAGTAGAAAAGGTGCATAACACTAGTTTCTAATATAGTAATAAAAAATCTAATTATTAAAGCATTTGTAGTCTATTTGATTTTTATCAGCATAACTATATAAAACATTTTATAAGATTTCAAAGTAAATATTTCAGTATTATCATAAAACTGGGTACTTTTGTCCAGGAAGAAAAATATTTCCTTTTTCACCTGGTCATATCATTGCCACTAAGAAGCTGTAATCACTAGAAGAGGTGATTCAGCTGACACATGACACAGTGTGCTGATCTGCTTCCACACATTAACCACTGCCCTGACAGTGAAAGCGAAGGTGATTTTTGAAAGATTACCTTGTAAAAATTAATGTGTAGCATATTACGAAAGGCTTGCAAAATTTGCCTTGTAAATACCATCAGCACATGGCTTACAACTTGATTTTAGTTGTTTTAATTTTTAGTAAAAAAATAAGATTTTATATTATATTTTGAATTCTTTATTGAAGAGGGTGTTATTGTGACATATATTATGAGGAAATAACTGTACCTATTAATGTTTTCCATTTATCCTAAACAATAATATATTGGACAGTAACTAACTGATCACTTGTCATTCAAAGCAGCATACAAGGATTCAGATATGTAAGTTACATGAATGCTACTGTATTTAATTTAGATGCTGTGAAACATAATGATGAACATCAACACAATGTATCTTATCATTTTCCTTTCAAAACTTTACAGCATTTTATTTTGGATTGAGGTCAGTACCAGTGGCACAGGTTATCTTATGACAAGCAGAACCGATGGAACCATGATACGACCATTTTTCACAAGCACCCAAAGGAAGAGGTATCTGTTCTTATAAAATATGTTCTTTAGGCACTTTAATGCATGAAATGCATGTGCAGTAGGGATGTCATGTCTTCTGAGTTGTTTATTTTTTACATGAAAAGAGATAAAAGATTTAATTTATCAGCAAAAAAATATGTCAATTTGTCCCTGTGAATGCCATGAAAGCATATATGGGAGTGGAGTTGTAGCTCCACTCATTCTTTATCTCATTGTTAGATAGAAATGATGGCCAGCTTCACGCCCTTGCCATTGTTTTACCCTGGGAAAAACATCCTTCAGGCTAAGTGGGGCCCAGAGTCAGTCTGGATGTTGAGGAGAAGAGAAAAATCTCTTGTATTTGCCAGGAATCAAACCACAGTTTTTTTGTTCAGCCAATGGCCTAGTCACTATATCTACTGAGCTTTCCCAGCTTGCAGGTTAAAAATTTTCAGGCGAACTTCTTTCTGGTACACACTGTTCTAACAAGTAATTTGATATGAAGTGAAGTCAGAAATTTACACATTTTCTGAAAACAGATGGTCAATTTGTCTATCTTTCTGTGTCACAATGGCTTGTATTTTCTTGATTAATTACAATGTAATATTTCAGGAGAGACAGTTCATCGACTGGTAAATGCACTTGCCCTCAGAATCCATCCGTTGGAAGGACAATGACCATCGATCAGACTGATCCAGCCAACATTCACATTCTTTGGGTTGATGGTCAGGAAAATCATGTATATCTCTCAGAAGCAACTGGATGTTTCTGTACTGTTTTAGTCAATGCCACTGTTAACAAAGAAGCAGGTAAACTGTTATTGGTCTCTGGTAGTCAGATTGTTTGTGGAAAAGTGTTGAAGGGGTGTTTGCATGTGAATAGATGAAAACAATACAGGATTGTTGGTGAATTGAGAAGTGGGAAAGAAAAGGGGCAAGAGAAGGAAGGAGAACTTATAAAAGAAAACATGCATCCACTGAGCAAGATCAGTAGTGGTGTGTGTAATTACAGATTCGAAATATTATAAGGTATGCAAACAATGATTTGATGAGATAAAATAAGCGAAAATTATTACGTAATTTTTTTTTAACAGAACAGATTCTATACAAAATAGAGTAAAAATATATATTTAAAAGTGAATAACTAAAATTGTCTGGCATTTCCATGTGAAAGTGAAGAACCTATAATATGTTGATTTAAAGCCTCAAGAGGTATGTTCTGTAACTATAGAAAGCTTTACTAATGTTTGATTTTTATCTTATGTATTATCAAACAGAATTGTTTGTATAAGCCAAAACATGTGGAAAAAGTCATATAATAATATAACACAAAAATTAGTTGTGATTGACAGTCTTCACTCTTCACTGTGTATATCTTCATCACAATGGGATGCCTATCCTAAAGATAAAAAATAAGAAATGGTAACAGAAATATTCAAACATATGTAGACCAGCTTGGCATTGTTGAATGGTGTGGATATTGGTCACAGAAACTTTGGCATTAAAATTTAAGAATAACACTGAGGAACATAATAGTTAATAGACTGTAACCAACAAAATTTTAGCTTAAGTCAATTTAATTACATACTTTCATGCAGCACAGGTTTGTTTTAACATAATACTGACCAGATACAATCATGTTATAAAAATAACAGTAAGTGTGACACTGTAATTAGTTTGTGTAAGTAAAAACATGCAGCTAGCCCAGTGTTCAGCTGATAGTTTTGAACGTGTAGCTGAGGAAATAAAATTTTATTGTAGCTTCAAACAACAATTGTGGTTGTGTGCAGTGGACATACTGTATATAGTCACTAAGTCAGGGATCCACAAATTTTCCCAAAATCTAGAAGCCATCTCAAAATTCTAGGTGACAGAGAGAAAACATGAAGCAAGTTCCACACTGAGGACCAACAAATATTAGGCATCATTGCAAAAAGTCTTAGTCATCTCGGCGACATGTTGCCTGAAATTTGTGCACCTCTGTACTAAGTTACTGCTAATACATTATACATTTCAGTGTGTTCTAAACTTTTAAAACAATTTCCTTTTGCAGGTCTTCCCCCTACATCAATTACAACAGACAGTCGTCTTTTATACTGGTCTAATGAAACTGAAGGCAAAGTGTATTCAGTGATGAAGCCTATGTTAACAAGCATGTCCAGAGGCATCGCTTCTGTCAATATGACAGGAGTACGAAGAATAGCAGCACTTGGACAACACTTACAACCTTATCCAGGTATCAGACACAGCATCTGAAAGTGTTAACATTGAAAACTACCAAATTAATCCATCTTCACTTCTATATGTTTAGAATTTATGTATCTTACTGATGAGACTCATTTTGTACTATGCCTGTTGTTCTCTAACGACAAGTTCTATATCCACTCTGATGGATCTCTGGAATACTAAATAAATGAATAAAAATAAAAATTTCCTAAAATCTTAAAAGCATTAGGTGGGATAACCCTTCTGAAAACATTGCTCATGGGAATTGAGTGCAAATAGCTTTTGTTTCCTGTTGTTAGGTCCCAGAAAGATGAGTAAGGTACATGCTATTAAATGCCATATAATGATGTCCCAAAAATGCAGTCATCAGTAATTAAAAAGAACAATAGAATTAACAGAAATGCTACTAAAATAACATCAGAAAATTGTGCAACAATGATTTCTACAACCAACAGAATCATTGAAACATAATACAGAGGCAAATTAATGAATTTAAAACTTCAGCAGATTCTGGGTTGGTTTGCAAGTTCCAGTTTTGGTCAATGTTTCATTCAAATTATAAGTCATATATAACTTAGGCCTTGTAAGGTTGCATATCATCTGCACAGCATGCATTCACAGTCTGTTTGGTAATGACAATGATCTCCATATTGTGATGAACTGTACAGGTGCTGATTGTTTTAGGAAATGTCTTTCAGTTTGTTTTGCTGACATACACTGATGTGTATCTCACAGATTCAGTTGCAAGCCATTACTAAATGACAAATCAAATGGGTTACAAAGAATGTAATGTAAGTTGTGATCCTGGGTAACTTAATAACATTTATATGTATCTTCATTCACTCATACTGCACAATTTACAATGTACTGGCACTGAATTCTGATACCTCACTTGATGGCAACTAGCCGTTTGATCTGTACCATTGCATATTTATGGCCTTGGGCACAAGGCCCATGAAAGTAATGTCTTACATTTTCGATCTTGAAGTTTACACTGAAGCAGTACTATCTATCCACATGTCCAGCCATAAAAACATAGCTGGATGAACTGCCATCTATTGGCTTCTTGTAGGTATTTCTTCATTGTATCTATAATGCTTTGGAATTTGGTTATTCTTAGTTCTGTTCCATCATGTTCTGGTGTCTTTCATGATATTATGGAACTACTTACATCATGTTAGAGAGTGCTACCATTGGAATTTGTTACTTCTTTCCTTCTGTCTGTTTATTTTGTTTTCCTGTGTTTGTAAACACCTAGGATATCATAAAATGCTCCAAAGTCTTATTTTAATTTCTGACCACAAAAATCATTCCAGATATCAGGCTCCCAATAGTGCAATCTAAGTTGTTAAGCAGCATGGGTTGATAGTTAACATCGTTTTGGGACAACCAATCAGCCCCATCTTCAAGGGTCAAGCAGTATTGAAGATGGGAGAGACAGGTTGTCCTGAAACATCATTAACTAACAAACCACACTGCATTACATCCCAGGAGAACAAGGATCTTATACCAGACAGCTTGGAATGACCAAAACACTCACTATTCAAGAGGGGTAGGGTAATTCACTTGATGGATGGGAATGTGCAGTCTGTTCTGTTCATCTCCAAACTTACGCATACTGACTGCTTGAATTCATCACTTCTTCAGTGACTACACTTGTTACACATGGCTGTTGCTCACAGATTACAATAATTGTCATCACAGTTGATGTTAATGTTGTACAGGATGGTTTGTAGGCATCACCCGTTTTCTTGACCAGCCTAGTTTAATATGTCTCTGCTCTTCTTCTTGTTCATGACTGATTTTTTACTGTCAGATTGCTTGATACTAACAGTCTTGTTTATTCTGCCTTCTGCTCCTGCTGTCAGGCACCAACTCTTGTGGCTGTGGACTCTGCTTGGTACACAACACAGCCTTTGGTCTTGAGCTGTTGCTGCATTATTCTATTTTTTGGGGCACTTAATCATATGACTGCACCACCTTCAAACACAAAATCCAAGTACTCAGAATATTCCAAAACCATAAAACAACTTTCAGTAATGCTTAATGTAACTTGCAGGTTAGGATAAATATAAATGATCAATTTAGGAGGATGTGAAGTCATTACGGACAGTTTGTTATACTATTCTGTCATTTTCCACAAGTGACCCCGGAAAACCAAGACAATCTCTGTCAGGATAGGTCTTGTACTGGTATCTGTGTCCTCCCAAATGTTAGGCAAGGTCACTATTCTTGTTACCATACTTGGTTCTATACTATGGTAGGTCTCAATTTACGCCATGGATACGTTCCTGAAAAATGCCACGCAAATAAAATCGCACAAATCGAACACACAATTCCCATTAAAACAGTGTATTTCCTGGGGTTAGGGGATTGACAACCTCATCGTATTGAGTGTATGACTACACCTCTAGTGGACATATGGACTGGTAGAGTATATAATTATATAAAGTATATAAAGTACACATATATTTCTATACAATATATTTATTTCTAATGCAATAAAATTTTAAGAGACCTACATCCATAGCTTTGTGGTACAGTTCATTCCAGTATGACTGTTGTAGACCTGCTACACAAATACTTTAGGTCCTGACTTAGCACTTTCTGTAAATCTGTCAGCATTATCTCATACTGTACTTATACCACTGTGAGCGAATCTAACAACATGCCGTATGTTAACAATTTGTTCACCTTTTCCAAGTCAGCTTATTATGTCTAATTTCTCTATAATAGTGATTGTTGTTTGCTGATTTTACACTTGGATTGCACTAAGTGATGTAGATTTATGTTTCTCACATTGGTAAGAATAGCCAGATCTGTAAAAGAGGAAACTAGATGAGCCATGTGATTGTATCAGTAATGTAATCAATCCATACATGTCACTGATGGCGTGACAGTGATGTCAGTTTCTGCTAACTCCAACAAAAAACAAAAGCTATTATGGATCATTTTAAAACTGAAAATTATCACATATCATCTATGCCAAAATTGCATTAAACTGAACATTATCATGCATAATTGAAAAGTGGTGTAAATTTTCATTTGTGTTAAAGCAAAATTTTACAAAAAGAAATTGCATAAAAAGGGACCTGTTTAAAATATATTTGCATTGTACATGAAACCAACGTTCACATGGAAATATGTGTTATCAATAATGTAACTTTGCTGTATTGTGTCTGTAAATTTTGCAGTGCCTAAGTGTCTTTCACCACGTCAAGCCAAGTTGGTTGTTAATAACATCAGCCACACAGATCACTCCATAACATTGCAACTCCCAAATCATGAGCGATATCCTGAATGCAAGAACACATCACTGGCCTCAGTGGAATATACAGTATATTACAGACAAATCAAAGATGACAGGAATATGGACTGCAACACAGATATGAATTCCTGTTCAAAGTTGGTACGTAACAATGTCAGAAGCACCAGAACATACTGCTGAGTTGATTGCTATGTGTTGTGTGAGAATTAGCAGGCTATTTTGTACCAGAAATAGACACATGAAACTGTTGTAAAAAGATGTTTCACTTAGCAGAAAGTTGTGACATCACAAACTGTTTCTGTTTATTACTGTCATGGTGCTGCATAGTCATGGCTTTATGAATTACAAAGCTGCCAATATCTAGAGACTGAGGTTTCCAGGTGATGACCAAAATAATGGAAACAGTTGTGAAAGATAAACATTTCTTTATTAGTATGGAGTTAGGCCATCATTTTCCTGTAATACAGCTTGTATCCTTCTTGGAATAGACTCATATAAGTTCTGAATAGTTTCTAGTGGGTTATTGTACCACTCTTCATGAAGAACATCTTATAGTTGCTTGATGGATCATGGAGGAGGGAATCTGATTCTCTGACCACAGTGGTTTGATAATATTTAATTCTGGCAATTGTGCTAGCCAGGGAAGATGTTGAAGTGCATCTTCATGCTCCTGAAACCAAGCCTGAACACTTCTGGCTGTCTGTATGGGCCAATTGTAATCTTGAAAAATGGTATCATTGTTACGAAACAACAGATGGACCTTAGGATGCACCCAGTTACATAACATGTCCATGTAGTCACTATCAGTAATTCGACCATTCAGAGTAATTTTAGGACCAGCAGAATACCAAGATATTGCTGTCTAAATCATCACAGATCTTCCTCCATGTTTCACAGATGGAACCAGACATTCAGGATTATTGGCTTCCTTCGGCATTCTCCAAACATAAAACCTGACTGATGCTGGGAACAACATGAAGTACAACTCATCTGACCATATTATGTATTTCCAATCATAAGATGTACAGATTTTTTGATCAACATATCATCTTTTTCGTCTTGTAGTGTTTTTTTTTCAGTAATCAGAGGTTTAACAATTGTAGTTTTACCATGGGTGTTGGATTTGTGAAGCTCTAGTCAGACTGTTTTTGTGGAAACAGGGTCCTCAGGAAGAATATTGAGTTTTGCTGTCACCTTTGGTGCAGTAGTTCTATCGTTTTTACAATCAGTCCTCTTCTATGTTCTATGTATGGCAATCCCTTTTACTTAGAATCGGTTTTCGGCCACTATTCCTCTTAGCTGATGATGTACCATCATAACCTTGAAAACTGCTGCTATGGATACTTTAATAAAGTGGCTGGTTTGGTTACAGATGCTCCAGCTAAACATGCACCAACAATCTGTCCTCTTTGAAAATCTGACAAGTCTCCATTGTGTAGTACCTTCATACGAACTCTTACTAAACCTAATCTGTAATGCATTTGACATGGGCACTACACAGCATAAACAAACAAAAGAATAATGAAAGATACTCACAACTAAAGTTCTTTCAGTGCAGCCAACCTGAAGAGTTTTATTCCTACATTGTCTAGTGCTTCCATTATTTTGTCCATCTGTAAGATAATAGGGTGATAGAAAGAAAAATTGGGAGGCAAAAGAAATTTATGCAACAAAAACAATTAAATGTTGTGTTCTCATTTCAGATTACATACAGTCGAATATTGGAAGTACAAAATTTGAAGCCATTTTCTGCTTACATTTTTCATGTATCACTTAAAAATTACTACAGTGATCTAGAGGGGATTATTCCATTGATTGGCCCTCCAGCTAAATTCCAAACTGCTGCAGGAGGTAAGTTAATTTACTTATGTCTTTTTTTTATGTGGCGGAACAGCCCAACTAGGGTCTTGGCCACCTCATTGTTGAGGGCTCTGGATCACACACAATTAGACACATGCACCCAGTATGAAACCTGTGAAACAGTAAATCAGCTTATTACAGAGATTGCTGCCTACACAACACACAACCAACACAAGAAATAAATATCCATGCCCTCAGTGGGATTCAAACCAGTGACTCCAGCAACCAAGCGGCTTCAAACCCACACCTTAGACTAAGGCCACCAGAATAAGCTACTTCTGTAACATGTATAAACTACATATGTACTTACAAATATGATCCTTCCATTTAAATCATTCTGAATGGTGTCCTTGCATAGTGCTTTCCACCCAAAAATGTTAGGCAATTATCGTACCTTCCACGAATGCTTCATGTCCTGCACACCGTAGTAGGATGCACAATCGTGCTGTCAAAGATGAGTTCTTCATCGAGATGCTTTTGTCTGCAGCTCCATCATCCCCTCAGAATGTGACAGTTCTGGTGTTAAATCCCACAACTGTTGAAGTACAGTGGCTGCCCCCAAAGGAGTTCAATGATGAGAAAGTGTGGTATGAGGTGCACTGGTGCACGGAAGGCATGGTAGCTGGGGTACGTCAGAAGACTGAAAAAGACGTAATGAATACAGATACATTTAAAAAAATCCACAGATCTGATGTGAAGAATTTGTTGCCTGGACAAACTTACCGAGTATGGGTATGTTACAATAATAAATATATGGTATTTCATTCTGCTAATACTTTTCTCAGTTGATATGTGCAGTATGATCTCAGCTGCAACATTTCAGCCTATTAGAGATATTGTTTAGCTGATGTGTGCAGCATGAGCTAAGCTGTAACAGGGATTGAACTGCCACATTCCAACCTGTTACAGACACAAAGTACCCTACTTTTCCCAATTCCATCCTGTGTCTTTCATTTTACTACTTCCCTTCTTTATCCATATTTTCCATTAATAATTCTGCCCCCATGTTTCTTTTCATATTATTTTCCTCGATCTGGACACTTAGGACATGAGATAAATCTCCCTGCCAGGAATTGAGTCATGATTTGTCACTTGTCCAGCTTATCTCATAGTCACTATAGCAACAATAGTGATTCAACTTGAGACTATGCAATTTGTGCAGTATCCTTTGTTACTTCAAAATCAGTCACTCATACATAGGAATCTAAAAAATTAATGGTACTGTATAACTAAGTGATGTATTGAATGTGCAAGTAACGTGTTGTATGTGCAGGTACGGGCTAATTCTCAGAACAGCAAGACATTCAGTGACAGTGATGGTACCATTATCACAACATACCCGGAACCAAACAATATTACCCTTTTAAACACTACACCATATGCACTCAGTGTTTCTTGGACGCCCTCAAATAATGTCCCCATTGTGAGGTAAGTAGCACTTCGGTGTTAGGCAAAGCACTTGTACTGCTTCAAACAATCAGGTATTTATTTAGATATTTACAGAGCAAACATCACAACTGCTCCAATTAATTGCTCTATTGTTAAATATATAACAGTCCACCCAGCAACATTTTGGACCTTGGGGACGATGGGAAACAATTTGAAAATGATATCTTCTTAAATAACATGTTGCACTCTGTCAAAGAATGTTTGGAGGTTAGCAGAGACAATTAATTCCATAAATTATTCTCGTTGTAATTTATATTGTATTACTTTGTTATTATGC
>Ga0136643_10000351_pt1 | contig 50321 bp, 64 predicted proteins | sample TergutLab28metaG_FD_96883 | JGI IMG/M metagenome (GOLD analysis project Ga0136643, IMG submission 96883) | Labiotermes labralis P1 segment gut microbial communities from Petit-Saut dam, French Guiana - Lab288 P1 (version 3) (version 3) | ecosystem: Host-associated > Arthropoda: Insects >... | reverse complement strand
TGTCCGTTGTTAATTCCACTGCCTAAGCCATAGTCTTGTGTGGGTGATGCGTGGTATTTTGGGGTGAATTGGTTTTCTAGGTTTTTATATAGGTTAGGGTGGGCGTTTGGGTCTTGGTTGTGGTTTTGTAAGACTTTGATAGTAACAGTTGCAGCAGGGTTTACTTCAAGTGATATATTGTCTGCATTGCCAATGTTAGCAATTAAATCAAACATCAATGCCGTTGTTGTGATTCCGTTAAACGGAAAAATAAAATCTGCATTCGGTTCTTCTATTGTGGGTATGTGTACAGAAACTCCAAAGAGGTATTCTATGCCGTCTGATGGGTCAATAAAAAATACTCCTATGGTATTAAGTCTGTACCCTGCATCTAATTGACTGTTATCTATTGCACCATGTATTTCAATTGTGGTCTTATCAAGCCTTGTAACATCACTGACAAGGGTTTCTTGCATGATTTCGGCAAGAGTGGTGAGAGATTCTAATTCTGACGGAAGATACTGCGCTGATGATGCGGCTATACGTGTAAAAAGGCTTTTTTGTTTCGGCGATATTGTATCTTCAAGAATATTTAATATAAATGCTTGACCTTTAGTGGTGATTATAAGGGTTGAAAAGTTTGCCATATAGTCACGCTCCGTTCTTTATTTGATAATGGGTTATTTGTATTACTGATGTTGTTAGTGATAGGTTTGCGGTTGGGGTTATTTTGGCATGGAAATCTTGAGTTATAGTATAGTGTTTAGTGGTATTTAAGGTTGCTGCAAGCCCTATAGAGCCTCGAATCATAAACGGCAAACGAGAATACATGCCAACACCGCCAGCCTTAACTATATCAGAAAGAAATTCTATATCCCGCTGATTAGGAAAACTGCTTACACTAACAGCTACAGCGGCGGGTTCATAGTTATAGTCCGCTTGATACCATGTTTCCGAAACTGATATAAAACTATCCCCGAAAAGAACAGCAGCAACTGCGTTTAAATCCTCAATCGTTCCCGCTGACAAATTACCTCTGATTTTTATTTTAATAGCCTTTCTATATTCCGTGTCACTTCTGCCTTCCCTAAGTTCAAGGACATTTTTGCCGATTTTATCAAGTGTAAAACCCTCTGCATCATCCATATCCCGCCAAGCTTCAATAAGCGCAAGTATACGCCAAATCTTTTTATTTTCGGCATGGTCAAGGTCAAGCAGTTTGTAGTTATTTGAATCTTCGTCCTTGCGGTAGTTGTCGGTCAAATGTTCTGCAGGATGGCGCAGAGATGCGCCCGGCAGTTCATGCGGTTCTCTGATGGGCTGCGGTTCCCTCATCTGACCACCACCTTGTCATAATCAGTTACTGCAATCTGCATTACAGGAATTGCAATATTGGCCTGCACCCAATTTTCGCCGTCTGTGCTTATTTTTACAATAGCGTCAGTAACGCCGTTTACTCCTGTTTCTGCTACAATGCGTCTGTGTGCCACATTTTGACCAAGACCAAGCCCACGGTGTTCTGTGCCGTCTGTGTCTAAGCCGCCGACATAAGCGATAATTTTAGAGCGTATTTGCACTTCGTCCCCCGGTCTAAAATTAGGGTTTTTGGACAGCAGCACATCAATCCAAACATTAATGCTTTTTGCCCTTGTATAGCCTATAATCTGCGGGAAGCCTCTGCTGTCATTAAGACTTATGGTCTCTTCACCAAAACTTTGTATGCCAGCAGATTTGGTTTCCAATATGGCTGATGCTATCTCCAGCGGGTTTCCGTCAAAAACAAAAGGGGCCACGCTCTTTGGCGGTATGCCGTTTTCATCATATAGCATTGATGTATTTTCCAATACTTTAGCATCTTTAACAGTGGGCAATTCTAAAATAACCGCTTCAATTGCGGCTCTTGTAGCTTTGCCCTTTCGGGAAAGAGAACGATAATAACGGTCTCTTAATTCCTCATCGGTTTCTGTAATAGTGCCTCCGGACGTTCTCTCCGGGTTTGATATGCCCATTATGCCCTCCAAAGGATTAAATAATCTGTCAATGCGTCCGGCAGTGACATTGCCTGTTCTGCCTGCTTCTGCCGCTTCAATGGCCGCTTCACCAAAACCTGAATCATTTAGCGTTATATCTTCGGTTGTGCTAAAAATCGTACCGCTTTGTGTCATTACTCTTGTGCCTATGGAAATATTGCGCCCGGCACGTCCTGTAAATAATACCTTTCCCAAGGCTCGCAGGGCAGGCTTTCGGAAAAGGCCAATGTATTTTACAAGGGCATCCAGCTGCTTTCCTTCGGCATCATCTATAAATGCCGAATAATAAACACTTTCCATCTTATCCCATAGCTTGGATTGTTCCCAAGATGTGGTGCGTATGTAAAGACCCAAGGGGCTGCGCTCTGATAGCTCAATATCTTCGCCGAATAAATCCCTTGCACGTTCTTCCTTTTCGGATATAATAATGGTGTAGGGCTTGCGTATGAAGCCACGCAATGATAAGCCGTATTCAATTGATGACATAGATGCTTCACCCCCGCAAATAAGATGTTTGCATACACGCTCCAAATATGCAAACTCGAATGGTTTTTTCAGCTTTGCTGAAAAAATGCTTCCTTAAATTCTAAAATGAAAAAGGCACCCTAATTTCTGCGCCTGTGTCAATTCTGCATGTAAAAATTATATCTACAGTCCTTCTAAGGACATCTTTTTCAATTTCAATATTAATTATTTCTCTCACTCTTGCTTCTTGCAAAGCCGCCTTTATAACGGCCATTTGAATATGTTCTTCAGTAACGCCCTTGCCTCTGATACTTGGGTATTCCAGACCATGCTCCGGATTAAGAAACCATTCGCCAGCATCTGTTGTAAAAAGACGTTCAAGTGCTTGTGCTATTTCATCATTTCCTGAACAAAAAATAATATTTCGGTCTGTATCAAAAGCAAGGTCTCCTTCTTGCATCTTAAATGTTCGTCTGTCCATAAAAATCCTCATTTCATTACTCAATAATTCCTATAACCAAAGCATCTCTAAGGTCATGACGGCGATTACCCACATAATCCAAGGCCCTTTCGGCAAAGACAACCAACACCTTTTGACCCCTTTCAAGCTCAAAATAGTGGCCGCATTGACACAATCCCCTTGGGTCGGCGCACATAACAAGGCTTCTTAAAACAGGTACTTTTGGGATGGGCTTATAATCTTTGGTTTCACCGCCTTTTTTGCGTTGAAACAGGGGTTGAATATCCGCCTTTAATTCACCCGGATAATATGCCAATACCTCGCAGGGCATAGCTGTATGAAGATTCATTAAATGCTCGTTAAATATTTGCTCAAATAGTTTATCAGCCGCCGCCATTATTCCAAAACCTCCACTTCTGTTAAAAAGTCACCTGCGCATCTGTGCCGCCCTTTAAGCACTCTATAGATACCGTTTGCGGTTTTGCTTTGTATTTGGATAATACTGTTAATTGTTATTCTATGGTTAAGCAGCATAGCAACTTTAAATCCCTTAACGGTTTCGCCGTCCTCTTCACGCTCGAAAGCTTCAGGGCTGCCTATAAGCCCGGTGTCTTTGTTTAGCAAAAACCCTGTTTCTATACCCTCATTATGGGGCATTATAAATATTTTGCCTTTGGATATGCGGAATACACTGCCTGTTTCTTTTACAATCTGCTTAACGGCATCCTTAAGCATAGCATCAACAATACGGCCTTTGGGGTAAGTTATGTTGTTGACCAATTCAAGCCGACCAAGTTCAAGGCCAAACTTACCTGTAAGGTCTTGTAAAATAGCTTTTGCAGTTGCATTTTCGCCGTAAACCTCGCTTACATCTTTTGTAAGCCACTGCATAGCACCGTCACCGATAGTTAAATCTGTTATTTTATCTACATCAGACCATTTTGTAGAGGAATTTTGCAAAGTCCCCATAAAAATAGTGCCTATGTCCCCACGATATCCGGCGTTGATGATAATATTTTGATTTTTTTCTATGGAATTGATGGAATTTTCGGAAAGATTAAATATTGTAACCCTTGCAATATCGGGTTCTTCGTCATTGTCAAAAGGTACGTCAAACTCAATGTCCAATTCATCAGAATTAAAGCGCCTGCCTCCGGCCAGTATTTCCGCTTGCCTAATCCAATAATCAGCCATTTTCAAATCCTCCGTTAGGCAGCCACAAGAAAACAGTATCGTTAAAATTATCCCAGTTGACCCTATCCTCGTTCATAGCCAAATCATAAGGGATTATAGGTACTGTCGGAACGCCGAGATGCTGCTGGTTAACAAACAACAATCGCCCATAAACTATTTTTTCGGCAGCAACCAACAATTCACCATTATGATACAGGTCTACGGTAAAAAAATCGCCCTGTGCATTATAACGAATATCAAAAATAAATGTTTTGCCGCCAAGCTGAATATTAAATTGATAAGGTATAAGTGATTTTTGTATTGGTATGAATTGATAATCAGCCATAAAGCCGCTCCTTTAAATTCCCGCCATAGACATAAGTTCCCCTCCGGCACCTCCGCCAATGCCGCCGCCTCTAAAACCGCTTGATATGGCCGCCAATCTTTCATCCGAATTCTTATTATTGGATTGCTTGTCCGTATCTCTTATCTGCTGCGTACCGGCATTTTGCGGTACCGCTGCCTTTGTAGCCACAGCAGGAGGCACAGATGTAAGCTGAACAGTGGCAGGTCTTGCCCTGCGTACATGACGCAGGGTGATGTTAAAAGACAGGCCGTTTGCGGTTGCGCCGCCGTGTACGGTGTTTACATTGGTTACAGCCATACTGCTGTAAATTGTCCTATTGGTATATGTTACCAATTCCCTGTTGGTTTGATATTGACGTATTCTGGCCAGCCTCGGCCATGCATCCGGCCCTAAAATAGTGCCGGATATTGTTAGGCTTGCGGGCCGTTCTTTCATATGGTCGGCTATGCTTTGACCATCCTCCACAGCCTTATCCGTTACTTGAAAAACATGGCTGGGATTATCCGAGGTCACATGAGAGAGCAAAACATCACCCAAGACCGCAACGCCGCCTATTCCTCTTGACATGTGACCTCCTCCTTACGCTTCGGTTAGATTAGGATATTTAAGCGATAATTCATACCAAGCTTCTTCCCAAGCCTCTGCAAACAAATCTTTAAAAATCCGCTTTAAGTCATCAATCGCACTTTGCTTGACCTCGCCGCCTTCGCCGCCGATGATAATCTTTTCAATAGTAATTTCAAACTGATTTATAATGTTTGCAAATCGCTGTTTTATACCGCCGCCATCATCAGACTTGTTTATATTGTAAGTATCCGGCCCTTTCGGCCTTGATGCTCTGCCTATCCTTGACAAAATGCCCATAGATTCTCTATTGGGAATAACTTGTGAACCTCTCGGCAAGTTTACCAGCTCCGGCCCTTTTTCGCCGACAATGGCGGGGCCGCCGATATGAAAGTCTGTACCTTTTGCAAGCATAGGTATCTTTGGAATATTAAAACCAAAAGAGCGTCCGCCGATAAGCGGAACCCAATCCGGCACGGTAATATTAATACGGTTTATTGCGCCTATCACGGTATTTATAGCACTTATTACAAAGTTTATAGGAGCTTTAAGAATTGCGCCCAACGTTTCAAATATACCGCCGAATACATTTCTAATGCCTTCCCAAGCCCTGCCCCAATCGCCTGTAAATACACCGCCGATAAAATCAACAATGCCGCCGAAGATACGTTTTACGCCGCCTATTATGCCTTCTACCGTATCACGGAAAATGCCCAAAGTTCCCGACAGAAATTCAAATAGAGCGGGGAATCTTTCACGCAAAGGCTCTATCAGCATGTCAAACAGATTAAATATATTGCTGAATGCGCCTGTTACAATGCTGATGATTATATCAAATGCGCCGCCGAAAATATTACCAAGACCGCCCAGCGCCATTTCAAAATCAAGTGTAAACACACCTGTAAAAAAGTCTATAACGCCGCCGAATATGCGCTTTACGCCTTCAAAAACTCCGTGAACCGTCTCTCGGAATCCCTCAATGACACCGGATAAAAACCCAAAAGCAGCAGGAAAGCGCTCTTGAAGCCAGCTTGTTATATTATCCCAATTCTTCCAAAGGGCAACTCCTATAGCTATCAATGCGCCAATGGCCAAGATAACCAAGAAGACAGGATTTGTAAATAGTTTAATTGCCAGACCGCCTTTGGCGAATGCGCCTTTTACAAGAGTGAAGCCCTTGCTGATGCCTTTAATTGCATTGCGCATGCGCCCAAAAATCTTAATGCCCATATCAATGCCAACCAGCAAAGGGCCAATGGCAGCTACAACGCCCGCAATAGTTACAATAACCCTTCTCTTGCCTGCATCCATTTCATTAAGCCATGTAAAAAAGCGTGTGCCTACATTAAGCAATCTGCCGAACATTTGGGATAAGTCGTTGCCTATGGTTTCAGAAAACAATGTCATTGTGTTTCTAAATACCTGCATCTGCGCCGCTGTAGTACCGTAACGCTTACCGGCTGCCTCTGTTAATGCAGAGTTTTCTTCCCAAGATGTATTTGCAAGTCCTATTGATGTTCGAAGGGTATCGCCTGAATTTGCGGCCCTTCGCAAAAGGTCTGTAACGCCTACGGCATTAAATCCCAATTCTTCAAAGATGGCATTGGTGTTATAACCCTCATTAGATAAGCGGCCAAGTCCTTCAGTAAAATATAAAATAGCTGAAGCTGCATCACGCTCAAATAAATCCGTAAATTCATCCACGCTTTTACCGGCAGCAAAAGCAAAAGTTTCCAGACGCTCATCCATCTTAAAAATGCTGTCTTGCATGGTAAGCATTACATTAGTGAATGCCGTACCGCCTGCCTCTGCATTGATGCCCAGCGCAGAAAAAGCCGCCGCAAAGCCCAAAACCTCTGATTCCGCAAGACCTATCTGACTGCCTGCACCGGTAAGTCTTGCACCAAAGCGCATAATATCGCTTTCTGTTGTGGCCATATTGTTGCCAAGGCCAACAAGGGTTGCGCCCAATTGGTCAAATTGCTCCCCCGACATGCGCATAACAGTGGCAAACTGCGCCATGTCGTTTGCTGCCTGTTCTGCCGTCATATTGGTAACGGTGCCAAGCATAGCCGTGGTTTCTGCAAAGCCTCTTACATTGTTAATTTCAATGCCCAAGCGTCCTGCCGCTTGTGCTATGTCATACATATCGGTAACGGCCAGAGGAACGCCGCCCGCAGTTACCAAGTCATTCATTTCTTGCCTAAGAAATGCCAATTCCTCTGCTGTTGCATTTGTTACTTTTTCTACTCCGGCCCAAGAATCCTCAAGCTGAACAAAAGTACGTACACCCAATGCACCAATGCCTACAAGGGGAGCGGTGACATACATGGACATGCTGCGTCCGACACGGCCAAAAGCATCACCGATTCTGTCAAGTCTGTCCCAATCAAAGCTGGTTAGGCTCTTCATTTCACGGTTAAGGTCTGACTGTTGTATTTGTAAGTCCAGCAATTGGTTTTCAAGGCGTGCTGCAGCTTCGGTGCCTTGGCCAAATTCCCTTGTAACGCCGATAAGCTCGCCTGTTGTGCGCTCTATTTCACGCTCAAGTAAAGATGTTTTATCGGTCACAAGGTCAATGCGGCGCTGTTTGCGCTCCATTGTACCGGTAAATTGGTTAGAATTACGCTCCCAAAGTGTAAAGCCTTTATCCAGCCCATCCATTTGGGTTTCAAATCTTGCACCCATTTGCCCAAGACCGGAGCCTACACCCGCAATATTGTTTCTTGTGCCGTCAACTCTGCTGTTAAGATTATCAAGGCCACGAAGAGCGGATGCGCCGTTGAAGCCTATAGAAATATGTAAATCTCTTGCGGCATCTGACATTGCATCCACCCTCTTTGAAAGCAAAAATATATTTCGAATGCCTCAACGGAATATATTTTTGCGATTTTTCGCCGCTCTTCGGCGAAAAAATGTTTCCTTACTCTTGCTTAACATGTTGTTTCATGTTAGGATACTGCTATTTCTTGGTAGCCTTTTTAGTTGCCTGCTGCTGTTTTTCGTGATATAAATCTAAGGCAGCATCCGCTTCTAAAAGCATTGCTTCATCCATAGCGAATACTTCTGACGGTTGTATACCGCCGTCATAGATAAGCCGCCACATAATAAAATTATCCTTTGCTTTCTTCCGTATTTGGCTTTTGCTGAGGTTTGGTTCTAAGAAAGTTCTCAGCTTCTTGAACCAGCTTTAAAGGTGTGTCATAATCATATCCAAATGAATCAAGGGTGACTTTTGGCGAAACTACCACATGCTTTAGTATTTCTTCACCAAACAGCGCCTGCTGTAAAATTCCGTTTTTTCCTGTGCATCGGTCATTAAGTTCCATATAAAACTTGAATGGAATACGCTGAAGCGTATATTCTATACCGTTGATTTCAACTTTCTTTTGCGTTAAAAAACTGTATTCCTGTGGTTTTAAGTTTGTCATGAGATTTACCTCCAATTTTTTAGAATAAAAATAAGCCCTTTTGGGCCGTTAAATTGCTGCATTGAATTAAAAATTAATTATCCGAAAACTCCATATCAGCACAAAAGATTGTCCATTCACGCTGAGTTATCTCGGGGCCGGATTCAAAGTTTGCGGGCCTTCGCACTCTTGATTGGCTTGCACTTACCATGATGCCCCCATGCTGATTAGCATCCACAATAACAGTGTCAACAATTGCATTATCACCTCTGCGCCGTGAAAGTTCATACAAATGTCTGTTGGAAGGCGAAGTCACATCTAAAGTAACGGTAATTTCGCCTGTGCGGTTATTGGATTCTGCAAGAGCAACCTCTCCATGTGCACCCACATGTTCTGTAAAATCGTCTTCGGAACGCTCTGCTGTAAGCCAACTTCCTTCCGCTTGCCCCGTTATTACCATACCGGCAACTACTAAATTACATTCTTTTGAGTCATATGTTCTTACTGCTGCTTCTGACACCGGTTACACCTCCTAAATAACAAATCTGCCGGCAACTGTACCGCTATGGATTGCACCGGCAATCTCAATCTCCCAATCTATGCCGTTATAAATACGATTGGCCACTTCATTACGAAGCACTTCTTCACGGCGAAGATAATTTATGCGGTAGACATAATTATCATTGTCATCTACACGCACAATGCCCATGCGCCCCGCAATTTTAAGCACTTTTGTAACCACTGCAACAAGTTTGGCAATACCCCGGCGGTCATAGTGTATTTTCTTTGTATTAACAGCCATAAAAGCCGCTTCTTCTTCCATGCGTACTTTAATAAAATGCGCCGCCATAACAAGGTCAATATATTCTCCGTTGGTGGCTGTGCCTTCAGTGGTTTGAAGTGCCCCCATTTTACGGATATATGAAAAGCCGTTGTTACTGTGCAGTTCTGATAAATCTGTGGCACGTATATCAGAACCCCTTACGCCCTGCACGCCCTTAAACTTAAATGTAAGGCTGCCGGGGTCATTGGTTGCTGCTGTTGCCACTAAACCTTCCGCAACATAAGCATTAGGGTCTTCATGGTACATTACAATAGTGTTTTCATATTCCAAACCATTTACAAGAACCAGGTCTTGGGTTGTTGTCCAATATGTTTTTATTTGCGTTTCTGTCCAAGCTGCCAAACTCTCCACAACATCATTGCTGTTTTCTGTGCAAGTAAGATAATACCAATCATTGTTGATTTCTACTATCTCATTTACTGTTTCAAGCAGCAGAGTTTTTAAATCGTCCATAGAGCCGGGCAAAATAGAAAATATAGCTATTTGCGGCGGTGCGGGATTTTGACCGAAGATGCGCTGTGCTATGCGATATTCTTTTGTGGTGACGGCAAAATCTTCAGATACCTCGGTGATGTCGTTATATAAGGTATACGGATGGTCTTTGGATGTGCCTAAAATAAGCGGCAGCCCAAAGCCACGCTGAGTTATTGCTCTTGTTAGTTTTGATATATTGACAATAAAATCCGGTTGTGCCATCTAATCTCTCCTTTCCGGGTTTTGTTTGCTGTCAAAGGGCCTGTAAACAATCCCTCCAAGGTCAAAGCTTTCTATTGTTTCTACACGTTTTGTTATTGCTCTGGCCGCACGTATGCGAACATCAAAGCCATAACGCCGCTCAAAGTCATCAACTACCTGATGTGTGCGGTCAGTTATATTTGCAGCTTTAATGATAACAATATTAAGGCCAACAAAGAACAAATCGCCGTGATAAGTAAACCAATCCCTGGCTTTAGCCGCCAAAGTGTAGGCTTCATCATCATTATTGCTGTATGCATTGATAGATAGAGTTAACTGCGGCTGTTCTATACGAGTGGTCAGCACATCATGCTCAAAACTTGGGTTTGTAGATTCTGCAATCTCATCCGCCAGAGAAAATGTGCTTGTATCATGACTGGACGTTATTTTGTAGGAGATATAAGGATAATCAGGCTTGCGGTCTACAGTGTCGGTTGGCACAACAGGGCAGCCTATATGTTCATAGAGTCCCTTTACAACACCATTCCTAATACTCGCCATGCCCATCATTATCAACCTCCGTATCTTCTTCGCCCTTCGGGCTACTTTGCATAAATTCCCGCTTCTTGACTTTTCTGGCGATATATAAACGCAGGCCGTATGCGTGGTCTGAATGGTCAATGGCAGAAGATACTGTGTATGTATTGCTCTTATATGTCACCCTTGCGCCTATTGTAAGGTCTTCATGAATATAAATCCTTATATCTTCACGGGTAAAACTGCCGCCTTCGCCGTATTGTATGGCATAACCACGGATGTCTTGGGCTGACAAGTTAAAAACAGAAGCCATAGTTTCCCATGTTTTTGTAGCAGGCTTCCATTTGCCGCCGTCTTCATGGTCAAAATAACCTCCGGTTTCTTCTTCTACTGTGATTGACTTGGAATATTTACTGACAAGGTTCCTGAAATCAAAGGCCATAAGTCACTCCTACTTTTTTACTACACGAAATGTTATAGCATCACGCAGCCGTCCGGTGTTTATCAAGGGGTTGCTTCTACCCTTTGCCCCGGCTGTTATTGCGGAGTTGGGTGGGTCTCTAAGACTGGTCATATAACGTCTTATTTGCCCTACAATGTACTCTCCAAGTGTATCCCAAAAAACTGCCATAGAATTTTGCCCGGTTAATACAGTGCCGAATAATCTTTCTGCCATTTTTCCGAATTGTTTTACATTGGCATCAAAACCGCCCCTTATAAATGCACGTTCCGGAATATGAACCTCCGTGGCCAGCCAATACATAAACTCCAAACGGCTGCTGCCTTTATTGCGCACAAGATATAAACTGCCGTCATTTGTGCGAAGCGGCCATAAATCATCAAACGAACGAGGGGACTTTCCCCTTGCTTGTTTATTCAATGGTATAGCCAGCCGCTTTGCATTGCGTGGCCTGATGGTTGCGCCGTATTCATTAACATTGGCAATCATAAGCAAATGAGAATCATTTTTTCCAAAAATGCCGATATGGATTTCTGTGCGCTGAAGCTCACGCAGTATTTCAAGCATATCCGGGATGCGGTTGTCATCTTTGATTCTTATTGACATAATGCCATCCTCCTAAAACCTTACGACATACCACGGTGCAAGCAGAATGGAAATATTGGACGGAAGACTGTCAACATCAAAATCCTTGTAGGTCAGGCTTAAATCGGCAATTTTTTCTTGTGTAACAGAGCCGTCACGACTGCCAAATTCCACTATTTTATCAATTGCTATGCGTATTGATATAGGCGCATCATCTATGTCTTTGATTGCCATTAAATCCGGATGATGGGTGCGCATTTGAATGGCTTCAAACCAACCTTGCCTAATCTCCTGCAGGGTCATCATTGTCTTCACCGTCTGATTTTTCAGTGGCTATATTTACATTAACACCGTCAGAGCCGGGGTCTTTTATCTCCTTGTCATCTGCGGAGCCGTCCTTTTTGTCAGACTTTTCTTTATTATCTTCAATGTCTTCGGTTCTGACATTTTCAGGGTCTTGATTCGGGTCTTCGACAAGGTTTAAATTGTCATCTTTTCTCTCTTCAAGTGTAGCGATAATGCAGGCAATAATTTCATCTTTTTTCTTGGCGGAGCCTAAATCAATGCCATTTTCTGCAGCATATTCCTGAAGCTCTTTAATTTTCATATTCTCAAAATCGGGCTTTTGCTGTTGTTCCTGCTCGGCTGCCAATTTTGCAGCTTCTTCTGCAGCTTTCTTTTTTTCTGCCAAAGCACGTCTAATGCGCTGGTGCGTTGATAAACTCATATGCAGACCTCCTATGTAATTCTAAATTTATGCTTCACAATACGGATTGCCTTCGGCTCATAAACACGCTGGTAGTTGCTTCCATCAGCAAGCTCTGCTCTTGTCGGGAATTCCTTGGAAACATTGTTTTCGGTCCACTTAATGCCTCTGGGGTGCATTATTACAATACGCCTGTTAATAAGATAATCTTCACCGGCATGGCTCATGGAATCTCTATCCAGTTCAGTTTCTTTAATGCGTGGATGCTTGCCGTTGCCCAAAGCAATTGCGCCTACGCCAAAAAGATACATTTCGCCTGTTTTGGTGGCTGTATCATAACCCATGCCATCATCAACAATAACACGCTTACGCATGAAATAAGCTACTCTGTCGGATTGGTCAGCTTCTTGAACATACTCAATAAGACCACGTTTTGCAAGATGTGCCTCAACGATAGAGTGCATGGTAACAGCAGTTAATAATTCCTTTGCATCACCCATTTTCTGCCCGGCATCAATGAAGCTTTCGCCGCTTAGAATACCGGCTTCGCCGTTAAGGGCTGATGTATCATGGACTTTGTCCTCCATGCCTGCTGATTTAAAAATACCTTCAAGCATAAGCAATAGTCTTGCTTGCATGGCCCTGCTCCAGAAACCGGCCACAAGGTCTCCTATAGCCGCCAAAGGGTCATCCCCTGATAATAAAGCCGCCAGAGCGTTTGCACCCCATGACTTACCAAACATTTGCTTTCTTGCTATGTCTTTGCTGGCGTTGATATTGTCAGGGGTATAGAAACCGCCTTGTTCAACAGTTTCTTCTTCTCCGTCAAGGTCTTCCCAAAACGGCATATCTACAAGCGTGTTTGGGCCGCTTGCAAGTGTGTCATACTCGCTGTTGTTTGTCATAATACCGGATTGCAGAATTGCAGATAATTCCATTGTGCGCTGTATTACATAAGGCGTAAATACAGTGGGCTGTATTACATTTTCTAAAAGTGTAATACCATTTGACATATACATCTCCTCCTAAATTTTAGTTACCAAGCCCAAGCCATGAAACCTTTACGCCAGCCACATTTGCCAGCTTACGTGCCATTTCAGGGTCTTTTGCAAAAATTTCAGCCTGCTTGGTGATATTCCAATATTCTTTCTTAAATGGATTGTCTTTAGGCTCATCTGATGGAATATAGCCGTCGCTTCCTGTATGCGGTTCACGGCCGGAAAGATGCGGCACGATTTCAAAAAGATAAGCGTCTGATTTCTTTAACTTTTCAATTTGGTCTGCAAAACCTATAAGATTTTCACCATCAACGCTTACAGCCTCCAAGTTTAATAGGGCTTTAACAGCCTTTGGATTTTTTGCACCGACTTTAGCAAGAGCCAAGTGTATAGAAGCATCCTTTTTGTCGGCTTCATTATTAGCTATGGCAGTTTCAAGTTGATTTTTCAACTCTACATTATCGCCGATGGCAGTTTCTAACTCTTCCCTGGAAACATAGTCTTGCAAGGTCGTGTTTAAAATTTCTTCGTGAACGCCATACACTTCATCAGCCTGCTCTTGTGTAAGGCCCATTTGAATAAGTAAATCCCTAATCATATATTAATTACCTCCCTTTAAATATCCTCCATCAAAAAAATGTGAGGATTATCCAATATAGTTTCATAGATGCCGTTTGCAAGCAAATCTATGGAATGTTCATCTTTGTTCAGTTCATCAAGCCCAAACCGGCTGCAAATACAATGAAGCAATTCGTGGATGAATGTGCTGTTTTTCTGGTGAGTATCGAATCTATCGGCTATTTTGATTATTGATGCATCATAATCTACAGTGCCGTAGTAATCGCCCTTGGTTTCTGATATTTCGTATGGCTTTTCTATTACATAATTTTTAAAGCCTATTTTTATGGTTTTTTTATCTGCCACCTTTTCACCCCTTTTGAGAAATTAAAAAAGACTGCACGGTAAACCGTACAATCTTTATTAGTATTTTGTTATTTATCTAACACATTAAAATGCAAAGTAAAATTAAATATATTTATTTCTGCTTTCTGCTACGCTAAAATATAAGGCTCTTCAACTTCCACAATTACACTTTCAATATCGGTTGGATATATAGTTTCCTGCTCGTATTCTCCATCCCCAATACGAATATCAACCATATAAGCCTCGCCATCATTAAAAATCTCAATTATATGACCTTTTTTACCGTTTTTTAAACGTATTTTTTGAAACATTTCTAATTTCATAAAATCACCTCATTTTCTTATTTGTTACATATGCGCTGGTAAGGCGGGGGAAATTGTCTCCGTTTTCTATAATCCAGCTTGTTACAACATTTGCTGTTTTGCCGTTTTCGCCTTTAAGGTTCATAACACATTCGTAAGTATCCCCAAATCCATTATTCCCTTTAAATACAGATTCAAAATTTGGTATGTTGTGACGAATATTTTCTATAAGTAAGTCAGAATTTTCTTGTGTGTACCCAAGGGCCATTCTAAAAGCGGTAGCTTTATCAGGGTCTTTGTCGCTGTCTAAAGCATACTTAGTAAACTTCTCCTGCGGAATAACCGCATCTTCATATTTTGGCAAAATGTCCATAGTTTTATCCTCTATTCCTATTATATCATCTTCACCTTTAAAGTCAACCTCTTGTATGCTAGTTTCATGGCCCATATCATCAGCCATCTCCACAACCCAAGTACACCGGCAGTTGATATCATCAGAAGCCGCTCCAATCATCCCGGGCGCAAATCCCTGATTGCCGTTAGGCAGAATAAAGTTATCATTGTAAGGCACTTTTACAAGATTCATAGGAATATGATTGGCCCTGACAGCTTCATCATCAGCCGTTAGCCATCTCTTCATCATGGAAACACCTTGCACACGGTCTAATCTGTCTTTTTGCGCTTGTGAGAACACCCGATAGGATTCTGTGCGTACAATGCGGATAGCGTTTGGCACATCTTTGCCCAGAGCTTCGTTTAAACGAGCCGCCATTTGTGCGTAAGTTTCGCCGTCATGCAGTCCCCGGACTATGGTTTCTCTTACTTTGGCGGCAGCTTGGTCACGGTGCAAGTCCATACGCTCTGCCCAGTTAAGCCCTGTTATATTGCTGTTGATGGCAGCATTCATTTCGCCTTCACGAATAATACCTATAAGGGACTGGTTGCCCCAGGCACGGCTTACAGATTCGGATGCACCCTGAAAAGAGTGTTTATATGTAGTAGACAGTGATTGAGCAATTACCCTTGTATTCTCACTGTATAGCTGGACAGTAATGCCGTTTACAGACTCCATCATTTTTTGAAGTCTGCTGTACTGTGCCATCTCATCATAAGTAAGTCTGCCTCCGGCTTCGTATCTCTCAAAGAAACTGCCAAGGATGCTTTTAAGGTCTATAAGCCCACCTTGGTAATTTCGGATAATGCCACGCTCTGCTGCTTGTTCCAAGATTTCAAAAGATGAAAATGTTTGCAGTTGATTTTCTCTTAGAACATTGTTATTACCGGTAGCAGGGCCGCTTTCTCTATTGCTCATTTATATCAACCTCTTTCAAATCTACATCATCAGCATTTTTAGAAAGATTGACCATTGATGCAGTTTGCGCTTTGCGCTGCTCAAGTAATAATTGATATTCCTTTGTGCCGTCTTCAATAAGCGGATGCAAGCTCACAATGGTTTCATCACTTATCATGTCACGTGAAGCACGAAGGGTTTCGACTTCTTCTTTAGTATTCTTGATGCGGTTTTTGCGGAAGGTAGCTTTTACTTCTTCCGGATTAAATTCCTTATGCCATTCCATGTTGATGTAAGTGGTAGTAAACCATAGCATACGCTTTACACTGCTTTTAAATTTCCTTTCCATCATGGACACTTTAAGGTCAAGCAGCGTATATAAAAACTGCAATGAAGCTCCCGACGGAGAATTGCCAAAACGGTCGGTTTTAACATTAACGCCCTGTCCAAACATAAAAATATTCTCTTCCAGCCTGTCCAATAATTCTTTTTTGGCTTCGGTTGGAATGTTAAACTCCAATGTATCAACTCCTGCAGAGCTGTCTGCACGAAGTTTAATTACCTTATAAAATCTTAGATTTTGCTTGAATTCCGCAAGGTCTGTACCTTCGTAGCCTTTTAGGATTGTAATAATCTCTTGAATTTCGGCATTATTGTTGGCAAAGTCAGAAAAGGACATGTCGTATTCATCTACAAGAGATTTTGTAACCTCAAGGTCACTTGTCTTAAAGCTGTTATTTGGAAACTCTATAAAAGGCACCTTGCCCCAGCCTTGCCCCTTGCCATCAAGATTAAAATGCATGGCAGGGTTTGGTGTTTCGGATAAATCCAGTGCAAAATCGCCGACATCATTTTCTATATAAATTGTTAAATCATCTCTTGTCCACCATTCGGCTCTGTAGCGTTCTTTTCCATTGATTTTTACTGAGTAATACCGCAAAAGAGCTTCGAGATTATTTTTAGCAGCAGAATCATATACAGGAATAATTTCTTCCGCAGGTGCGATTATGTATTTAAAGTAGCCTTTTTTATCTATATAAAGATGAAGCCATTCCGTACCCTTATTGCTGGTATTGGTGGCAACATCAGCAACGATATCATCCCATTCGTCCCCAAGTAATAGCTCTATTTTCTCTGCAAACTCGGCATTCGGCTGTCCCTCTTGACTGTCTTCAACTGTAAATACCATAGGACGGCCCACAAGATAAGACACTTTCTGGTCTACCAACAGCTTGTGCCAATTGTTGACCAGTTTGTGGTTTTCTTTGGTGCTGTCAACGACTTTTTGGCCTTGACTGTTGTAATAATACATTTCACGTTCTGTAATATCGGACTTGCTTCTATAATAACGAACACCTTCTAGCATGGTTTTTGTATCATGCTCGGTAATTAATTCCATTATGATATCAGAATCTACCTTATAGCCGTTTTTTCGTATTTGTGCAAAAATAGCTTCCATATTTTCTGTAATCACAATAAAGCCTCCTCTCGGAAGTATTTTTACGTCAAAAAATCAATTGCGGCAGCACCGCCTATATTTTCTGCAATGCCCGTTAGACCATCTGCCGCATCATCAAACTTATTTTTGCCTTTGGCTTTATAAGTCATTAGAGCCTTATAAAGCTCCGGCCAGCGAATATTCCAATTCACAGGAAAATACACATTATTCATTACATTGCTGGCATTGGAAAGTATACGAGCTTGCTTGTTTTTGCTCTGATGAAATGTTCGGATTGATGTACGCTTTGTCCTGTGGGTTTCCCAAAGATGCCGCTCCACATTTCGAGCAAAGCCCATGCCGCCGGAGTTGCTCTCAATAATTGCCTCGTTTACTTCATCTTCATAAAGCATTTTAGCAAGCTGCGGCTCCGTGACCGCCATAGACTTGTCGGTATAAAGGACATTTATTATATAGGCTTGCCCTTGGAATTCTACAACATTATATGATGCTAAAAAGTCCTTACCTGTGTCTGCTGTATCGGTATAGTTGAAAGTTCGGTCGTATACACGCCGTCCATATTCATCCTTGGGCAGTTCAGTGTATGTTTTCAAGGTAGTGTATAGCTTACCTTGCACATCAACAGGCTCTTGCTGATAATTGGCCTCGACAATATCAGCCGACATCATCCGCTTTTTCTTCATGTACGACTTGAAACTCAGCAAAGGCGGGCATAGCATGATTTTCTTTTCTTCATCAATGCAGGCTTTTAATTTCAATTCGTACCAATCCGGCGCATCTTCGGAATCCAAAATCCTGCCGCAGATATCCTTAGTAGACCAACGTGTCATATTTATAATCTGGATGCCATCCTCTTCAATTCGTGAGAGAAAAGTGTCTGTGTACCACATCCATTGTTTTTCCAATGCATTGTCGTTGTATGCCTCTTCGGAATTCTTAACAGGGTCATCAATGATTCCGATATTGCAACCAATGCCTGTTATAAGACCGCCGAAACTCGTTCCAAGGTAATTAAAAAAAGAGCCCTCTAAGGCCCAGACCTGTTTCGCACCGTCACCCTGTTTGATGGATGTGCCGGGGAATATATCTGAAAAAATGGTCAGATTCTTATCTAATTTTGTTGCATCAATGCCGTCCCTCACATTTGCGGAAAAGCGGATGGAAAGTGTTTCGCCGTAGGATGCGGTGATAACCCTGTTTTCTATGCTTTTGCCCAGCACCCATTGAGTGAATAAGGTCAAAGTATAGGACTTTCCATGCCTTGGCGGTATATTTTCCATTAGTTTGCGGCAGACAAAATAATTTATATCTTCTGCACCGCTTGCTTTAATTTCCTCGGCCTCTTCGTAGCTGTATATCTGCCAAGGTGATTCCGGAGAAAACTTAATTATTCGCTTTTCATACAGGGCTTGCAGGGTGTCTGCAATTACCTTCAAATGCGGACGGTCATCTTTATAAAATCTTGGATTTATCAGTTTGCAATATTCCCAAAAGATATCACGAGCAGCTTTGTAGATGGGCGGCTCTTTATATTCGGTTTGGCCTTGCACAAAATCTTTAAATTCAGCAGCAAAAGTTTTATAATTACTCATCTGAAAAACCTCTCCTTGCTGAGTATCTTAACAGCCGCTATATGCTCTTGTTTTAGAGTTTCGGCGCTTACATTATTATGCGCTGCCAAACGGCGGCTTTTACGCTTATTCTTGCGATAGTATGCTGTACGATTGCTATTGGCTTCTTTGCGGCGGCTGCGCTCTGTGATGTAATTAGGAAGTGTATTAAAATGTGCGCTTATGCTTTTAACAGACACGCCAATAACAGGACTTATTTCAACAATAGAAAGCCCTCCATCAAAAAACAATCTCTCGGCTTCTTGCTTCCATTTACTCATATACACCACTTCCTGTTTTTGTGGACGCTTATATGGGCATGGCAAAGTATTTCTGAATAAGAGAAGCTCCAAAACAGAAATGCCTTTAATTGCCCTTTAAATGTATTTTAATTTCGTTTAATAAAATATTTTCGTAAATAACTACCTATCAAGAGCAAGTGCCGCACAATGCGTCTTATGACGTTAAAAACAGCATGGACAAAAACTTGACAGAGCGCAGTTCCTTTTCTTGCTGTTCCCTTAATTAGATTCACCTGCAATATCATCAGCCATTTTCATCATAGCCGCAATCACATCAGGGTCAGCCGACTGCAATTCCTTAAACATGCGTTCTTTTAACATGTTCATGGCAGAAACCACAATTGAATGTTCCTTACGAGATTTAATTTTAAGCCGCTCATTTGCAGTTTGTGCATTCTGCAATTCAGCAATAGCCTTATACAACTTTGTTTTCTTCTCCGGAGGCATATCTTGGTCAACCAAGATTTCCATAATCATTTGGCTGATAAGAGCATTATTGGCCTCATGCAGTTCCGTTGTAGGACGTTCGGCATTATCTTCAGCCAGAAGCTGGGCAAATTCCTTGGCCATGCGCACACTTTCAAATTTCTTTAAAAAGGGCTTTCCAAAACGGTGAACACTTGAATAATGCACATCATGGCCCATTGTTTTAAGAAATTCAGAAATTTGCTCGTATGTATATCCCTCAAGCAGCTTATTCTCGACCTCACGGCGAAGCATATTGGGCAAGCTGTCAATCTTTCCGTGGCTGCGGTTTTTCTTATTTCCTGCTTTGCTCATCTAATCACCGCCTATAACAATGCCCGCTGCAACACCCTCTACAACTTCTGTACCTTCGCAAACATCAATGCCTTTAGAGGTAATATAAACAACATCACGGTCAATCTGCTGAATAGAATTTTTGAAGCTGCGAATTTTTACAAGACCTTTATCTTCTAAATATCGGCAATGCTTTAAAATTTCATTTTCTTTGAGACTATGTCCGTTTTGTGAAAGCACTATATGCAAAATAGGAATACTTAACCCTTTATCATCAGCCGCTTGAGATGCCCCCAAAATAACTCCTCGCACAAATATATTGGTTGCTATTTGATTATTCACTAAAGACTACCCCCATATCTGAAATATCGCCCTCGGCAAGGTTGACACCTTTTGGCGTCAATTGTACAAACGAAGCCCAATATTCCTTATCATCAGCTTCTACCTGCACAAATTCTTTTTTGATGCCGGAAAGATAACCAATTGCTCTTTTAATGTCTCGCTTATCATAAAATGTCTTGTATCGCATTAAATCCATAATTCTGTTAAGGGGAATCGGCTCGTCATAAAGGTCATAAAGATTTTTAATGATTTCACCCCGCAGGGTCTTTGCTTTTGAAATATCGAACCGCTTCATAAGTCACACCCCTAACGCTTATTGTACTGCTTGTTATTTTCCTCAATGGCTGAAAGTCTAAAATCTATTTGAAACAATGTTTTGCTCATTTCTACCATAGCGTCTGACAACTTATTCATGCTGTCCCCAAAGCCATCAATTGTACGCATTAGCATGGCTTCCCGCTTCTCTGCCTCTTGGCGTATTATTTCTTCCCGCTTCTCAGCCGCTTTGTGAAGCATTTCTTCACGACGAACGCCCTCCGATAAATGATTATCAATTACATTCCTGAAAACTTCATTATTTGAAATTAATTCCTTTTTCCAGTATTCATCTTTAATTTCAACCTGTTCATCACGCTTTTTCTCACGTTCCTGCTGTTGCTCTTCTCGGCGGGTTTCCCGCTCCTCACGTTTTTCTTCCAACTTTTTTTCACGCCGAAAGAAGAAAAACATAAAAGCCAGCAATATTGCCGGGACGATACCTATCGTCATTACAATCTCCATAAAAGTCATATAATCCATAATCAGAACATCCCCAAACCCTTAAATTGACCTATCGTTTGTACTCTGCTTTTAGCTTGCGACACTATATTTATGCAGATATTACTTGCCGCCCAGACTTGCAGCTATATTTATTATAAGGCTGTCCACATAGCGCAATCTATGGTAGTTATTACGCCAATGCTTTACTTGTGTTGCAGATATAACGCCGTGTCGGTTCAGGCTTGAAATGGCCGCTTGCACATCTTTTGACATTGCCTGTGCAGTAACTAAATAATCAATTCCAAAGTACTTGCATATTCCCTTAGTGAGCGCATTCGCCATCTCACCACGCTTATGCCGCAAAATACCAATATCAGGTTTGCTTGCCGGAGCGTCAATAAACGCCAGTTCAAACAAAATGGCAGGGCAGTGCGTAAGGCGTATAACACCCCAGCGGTCTGTTTGTTCATTGCGGCGGTTGCGCAAAGCCATCTCCTTGCAATATGTATCTAAAATGGACTGCGAGAATTTTCTTGCATCTGCTCCCCAAAAGAATGATTCTGCACCGGTGCCTCCGGCGGCATTAGTATGTATGCTTATGAAATAATCTGCTCCCCAATCGTTTGACATCAACGCTCTTGCATTTATAGTTTGGCCGCCGTCACGTGGATGAGTTGGTATATGGGTTTTTGTCGGACGTGACAACTTTGTTTCAAAACCCAATTTTTTAAGATTTTGAGCAAGCATTTTTGCAACTTCAAAATTTATGTCGGCTTCTCTCATGCCGTTCCCGACCGCTCCGGGGTCAACCCCGCCATGACCTGCATCAATAAATATTCTTTTCATTAAACCACCCCTAAATGGCTATTAAATACACTTAAATTCCTAATAAAAAGATGTTATGGAGAGAGCTTCTGTTTCTCTCCATAACATCTTATCATATGAGTAATTACAATCGGATTGACAATGTCATATATTTTATTTTACAAGTTTACTGCGCCCTATCGTCTACCACATCAAAGATTGACATTTGGTTTTCATGAATTTTATTGCTCTTACCCTCATCTGCAACTATGCGGCGTATGTGCCGCTCAGTGTAGCCATATTTAACTGCAAGCTGATAATAATTATGCCCCCGGAATTCCTGCTTTATTGAAGTCTTAATTTTATCAAATGCGCTGCGCCTCAGTTTTGGGAAGTATATCCACATGCCACCCAGCATCATAACAAATTTTTCGGCCTTTTCTGTACCAAGCAGAGTTTTTAGTTTAGAAAGCTCGCCGTCTTTATCGTCACGGTCACGTTTAAATTTAAGCTGTCTGCCGCTATATGCCTGCTCAACTTTAACAATATCATCTAAATCTAAAAAATCCGAAAGGCGGTCATATGGTTCGCCCAAATCACTTTTGCTTATAATTTCTGTAATCTTCAAACCCACCGCCGCCTTTCTAAACAATAAATTTTTAAGCCTCTAGTCTATCTGCTGCTCCAATAATTAATTCAGCCAATCCTTCCAGCTTACCATAATTATTGCGCCAATAATTAGGTGAATTTATTATGCCATGTATTTTGAGTATGTCGATTGCTGCATATACGGCATCCGGGTTATCCGAATACAAATCCCCAACGTCCTCTAAAGCTCTATCAAATAATCCAAGTATCTTTTGCCCATATGTAGCCCCCGGTACCGCCCAGCGTCCGTTAAGGTCTGTCCAGAGCGGTGCAATTCCTCTTGTAACAAAATGCGCTCTTGGGCTGGCATTTTCATTTTGAAGCGGCTCAGTGCTGGCATATGTTTTAAGATGATGTATCTGCGCCCTAACGCCTAACTGCGGTGTATCAAACCATGCACCCGCACCTTCAGGAGAATTATTAACAGCCCCAATGCCGCCATAATTATTTTGCTCTGCCAAAACTTGTCCTCCAAAACGAAACCAGCCGGTTTCATGAATGGACTGCATAAAAGCGATATCACCTCGAACACCCTCGATATTGCCCTCGTTAATAAAATACATTGCTAATTCAAGCGCAGTGCAGTTTATTCTGGGGTTTTCTTCACGACTTAATAAAAATGCCGCAAGCTGCCGTGCATTTAAAACATTCTGTCCCATAATCATGGTTTGTTCGTTAGACATTTGCATCAAACCTTTCTTTCATAAATTCATATGCTTTATTGATATCGGTATCAGTTAATGGTATAAAACGTACCTTATCTAGCGCATACTCTGCTACATATTGCATTGCAGCAAGTGCTAAAGTCATATCTTGCATAAACACTTCGGCATTTTCTGCACCTTTGCCATTAAAATCCATTGCTTTAAAAAACCTTTCAAAAACTGGTGTAGCTGCCATAAGGCCATTGATTGCTAATTCCCACATTTCTTTTGTAAGGCTAGTGCCAGATTGGATATTTTTCTCAGAATAATCTTGCATAATATCATCACCTCATTTCCGCATAATTTGATTGCTTTAACAAGCACAACCAACAATATTGAAAATATAACCAGAGAGGGCCAATGAGTTGTTGCTATTGTTAAATTTATTACTTCATATGACACAGCATCATCTCCTTGCTTTTTATTGCGGCCAGGCTTTCAACCCACCATGCCGCATTACCAGCCCAAAAGGGCTGTCGCTCTGCGCTTAATCTTTCTTGTAAATTGATAGTAGGTAAAATCACAACATCATAACATTCTTTAACAGAGTAACTTTGTTCACCGGCTTTCTTTTTGGCTTCTATATAGGCTTGCAAATCTGCCGTCATCTTCAAAAGCTTTAATACTCCAATATGTTCTTCTGTAACTCGTCCAATAACTTTGCCGTTTTCAATAGTTGGTGTCATAACCCCGATAATTTCAAGCAAACATGGTAAGCTTTCATGAAAGCTAAACTCTGGGCCATCAATAATATCCATAACTTCTATTGTAAACTTTTTACGATTTAACCTTGGCTTATCAGGCGGTAAAATACCTTGAATCTGCAAACTCTTTTTCGCTTCGGCTCGCAGGGCTTTTTCTTTATTGGTTAGTTTTTTACTTTTTTTACTCATTGTTTTTCCTTGCATGACCGGCAATAGCAACTATCATCAGTGCAGTTAGCATGATTTTCCGGCCATACACCTGTTTGGTTGTAGCAAGTTTCCGCAAGCCAATGATTACACCATGCACTCATAATTGATTTTCCGTTTTCCCATACTTGATAAAGACCATTTCTTCTTTGAACCAGTAACATCAAATTTTTCATTGCAGACCTCCAAAGGTGTATTTGCATTACCGGGGTTGTGACCGGCTTCCCGCATTACCACGCCTTGCGGCGTGTCACTCTGCGTTACACTTCAAATGATTGATTCTACACTAATTTGAGCATCAGCCGGTTTGGATAGGGAAGCGGCTGTCCCTGATAAATTATTTTTTTGCGCATCTTTCTTTCGCTGGTTCATTTTCTTTAATCCCTCTATAGCATCGGAAGCCACTTTTGAAGTAAGCCAATTGATATGGCTTACTTTGTATTTATTTTCCAGCCAGCTATCTAACTTACGATTGTCAATTTTGCCACTCTCATCAACCCACCCTAGATTTTTTGCCATACCCTCAATATAACTGCGCTGCTTATCGCTAATCATGCGCTCACCACTTGGAGTAGTGACTTGTTTTGTTCCCGCAAGTCCATCAATAACCTTAATTGCATCAAGAACAGACAATTCTTTAAGGCTAGATTTACCGACAAGCTGCTCTACATAGGAGTGCAGTACATCATTATCAAGTCCCTGCGCTTTTGCAGATTTAAATATCATGCGTCGTTGTCTGTCTGTCATGGGATTGTCCGCTCCGGTCATGTTCTTTGCCATAAAATCACCCTTTGACTTTTGCCTTATTGGTCTCCATCCAAAACTTATCTTCAGTCTTACGAGAAGCGCCAACCTTTATAATATCCTCATCAGGATATTTCTCCAGCACTTCTTTGTTTATGGTTTCTTTAACAGAAATGCAGTCCATCATGCCAAACTTGCGAAGATTTTTTAAAATAATATCATTTTTCTTTGGTATCGAAACCCTGCTTGATTGCCTAAAACCAACTTTACCAAAATTTAGGCTCTTTGTTTTCCCCTCAATACCGGATTTATTTTTCCTCGTAAAGACTTTTATTAAGGCTGTAAGCACCGAAATTCTTTCTTGCATTGGTTTGGCCAGTAATGCGGCCTGCTCCTTTGCGTCATTAATAGTCATATTCATTTGGGCCTCAATGCCGTTTAAAGTAATTTCGCACTCCGCAATCTCACGCAGGCAGCGGTCTACATCTTCCCAAGAATCAAGCGAGAACTCTAAGTTTTTTGCCATAATTATTCCTCCTTCATTTCAATTTGAGATTGTTTCAACTGCTCCAGTCTTACATTAAGCAAATCAATTTCTTTTGCGCAATATATAACCATATAGGCAAGCAATAACCCCATTGGAATTATCAATACCTCGCCGCCAACTGCTAAGTGGCCCCTAAAATGGTAGGAATGCCATATCGCCCACGGAGTTAATAATATTGATGCACTCATAATAACAGCGGCTACTATGTATCGTGGTTTTATCTTCATTATTTAACCTCCCAAAAGTATCTTTATAACCTCATCATTTTCTCGCCCGGCTAAAATACTTCGCACTGACTCCTCCGGAAATTTAATGGGTGTAGCCATGCGCTCAATGCGGTTTATAAGCCTGAGGTCATGCTGTAAATCTTCAACACGACAGTTTGATGTAAAAATGGTGATTTTCTTTGCCGTCATGCGGTCATTTAAGATACTGTAAAATATCTCATTAACCCAGCTTGTCGGTTTTTCAGTGCCGAAATCATCCAGTATAAACACATCAACCTCTTTGGCGGCTTTAAGCAGCTTTGAATATGTGTCCTCGCCTCCACGGTTGGCTTTATTGTCAAATGTGCCTTTAATTTCATCAATCAAATTTACTGTAGTAACAAAGCGAACAGACTGATTATGTTGGCGTATCAGTGCATTACCTATGCTGACAGCCAAACGGGTCTTGCCGCTGCCTTTGGTTTCACCGTAAAAATATAGCCCTTTGCCCATTTCCTTCATCTTATCAAAGTGATTTATGTAACCAATAGCCACCTTCTTTGCAATTTCGGCGGTTTTTCTGCCGCCTCCACTATACATGCTGATGTCAAAGTCAGAAATGCGAAGTTCGCTGAATTCTTCCGGTATTTCTGCAAATTTAAGCTTATTCTTCATGACCAGCAGTTTGCGGCACTCGCAGAAGGACATGCGCTCCACGCCCTTAATATCAATCTTAGAAATAAAGCCGGAGCCGTCACACTTACTAACAGGACATTTAATGTCTATACCATCAGAAGTTGCAGTCAAAATCATCTCTGGCGGATTTAAAGGATTCTTCTGCGTATCGCTGCAACCTTTCCCCCTCATCTCTATGTGCCGCTTTATGCTTTCCAGATGCTTCTGCATCCCCAATGACTTCCCCAATTGTTCCATAACCGACACCGCCTTTCCTGTCACGCTCGGCTTGCCTGTTGGCCATAATACCCAGCACATATTTCTCATTTTTCCCCTTGCCGCCTTGAGCAAGGGGAATATCCATCTTGTTGTAAATCTGCAATGCTTCTATAACAACATCTACATTGTATTTATCAAAACTTCTGACAATTTTTTCTTCTGCTGATGGGGATATGCGCCCGGTCTTGCGAGTGGCTTTTGCCAATTTGTCCAGAAATACATAGATTATGGTTCGTTGACTATCGGCGTATCTGCGTTCTAAATCCTTCAACAAAGGCTTGTCAAGCATGACTACTGCCCCTTTTCAACTTTAATTTCCTCGCAAAGATTCTCAAACGCCATTGTCATATACAGCTTCTGCGGCTCAGAGATTTCTTTGTTTTTGTTAATAATTATGTATGTTTTGGCAAACAGCTCTATCAAGTCATCATGCTCCTGCTCATTATCAACAATAATCCTAATCATAATAACCTCCTCGGTTCTAAGCCTTTTTTGTAATAATCCGAACCTTATCGGTAAGGCGGTTTTTTATATGCATCTCATGCGGCAAATCTTTAATAACAAGCCAATTTTCGTAATTAAGCCGATTGGCAGTTATCAATTTAGCCTGCTTAACTGTTGGATTTTTCCCTGACGGCATAACTGTACCTCCTTACCTATGGCCGATATCAACACCCATGTTCAAAGCCACAGCCGCCAAATGTCCTGCACAAATTTCGTCAGCTTCAAACATGCCTTTTTTATGGCTGTCAAATGTGTTAGTGAATACTTGAATTGCTTTTCTAACAGAAACTAAAGTGCTTATCTTATGCAAAACTTCAATTGATGCACCGTCAAAGCCATAATCTTTAAAAATAAGGCTTATATCATCTAAAACAACCTCATTGGCCTGCAGCTTCTCCCGATATGTAATTCTATCAGCCACTTGCCTATATGCAGGCTGTTGCTTGACTCGTAACTCGTAGTAAATTTCATAATTGCCCACCAAAGCCATGCCAATGCGTTCTCCTGTATCTTCATCCTCTGTTGCATCAACAATGCTCCTAAGATGGTTTACAACCTTGGCTTTAAGATGCTGGGCCTCATCTATGATAATAATACGCTTAGTTGCGCCCCTCAATTTTGTAATAACCCCTGCAGTAATACGCCGTGAGCCTTTTTCCTTAATATCCAATGCCTCTGCCAATAATTCATTTATACCGGTAATATTTGCAGTAGTAGGGGACACGGTTACAATAATGGCATTGGGATTTTCTTTGGCATACTGCCGAACCGCCATAGTTTTACCAACGCCGGGGTCACCGTAAGCTACACCCATTTCACCTCTTGTATGGCATAAATCAATCATGTTCATAACTTGAAGGCTTGTTGTGGTAGATTGATATGGGGGCTTCTTGGTTGTACCTTCACGTTTTACACTTATTTTCAAAAGCTGTGCTATAGCCTTTAACAAAGAATCCGATACATGGCTGCCGCTTAAAAATTGATTCAACAGCGAACCGGAGCTATAGCCTAATTCCTTGCCGACAACAGCCTGCGATTTGCCTGTTTTCTGCATATACTCTACTATTGCCGTCCTTGCGTTTTCTGCGGTTAAAATTGGTTTTCTTATGTCGCTCATAACAACCTCCTAAGTATAATTTAATTGATTATTAAATGACGTTTAATTGCTTTTAATATGATGTCTATTAGGATGCATAAGTTATCGCATTCCTAAAGAAAGCGGGGAAGAACAGTTACTTTTTAACACGTCCTGTTAACACGCCCCAGTCAATCTTAATTTTTGCTGCCTGTTCCATAATCTCTGCCCCCACAGCCTTTTGCAAAGTTTTGCGCTCGGATGCTTCATGCAGTCCTTCCATACGATAAAGAGAAGGATTAATAACTTCTTTTTTTATAACGATATCACCGGCGGCCTTAGTAAGCACGGCGGTCAAAGCGTCCTGTGCCTCCACATCCTTAATTTTCTTGTAATTTCTTACAGTCTTAACCTGCGCATTTTTCTCTCTGGCTTTGGCTTGCACGGTATCTTTATCGGCGTGATAGCTGACTTTTTCATCCAGTACAGCTTCGCAGATAAATTGATTATCCGTGTTATAAACCCTTACGCTGGATAAATCATCAGGGCTGTATCTTACATAAACATCTCTGCCAAAGTAATGCTCCCATAAATACGGATTGGAATATTGCAGTTTTTCACCGTAAACTTTAAGAGATACTCCATTCTTGCCAACTTTGACTGTGCCTTTGCTGTAACGCATAAACATAAGATGCAGCTTGTCATTTGGCACAACACGCATCTCATCCATAAGCTCAGAAAAGGCTTCATCGGGAGAGCGCCCCCACATACCTTCACCGTTATGAGGCTGCTTGTTGTAAAAACCTTTAATGTATGTATCAACCTGACCTATAAACTCATCTATACCGATTAGATTCTCGGGCTGCGCCATCTGCTTTTTAAGGCTGTCTGGCTTTTCTGCGATACTGCCTCCGGTATATCCGGGGAATAACTTTGAAAAGGTTTCTTTAATGGTTAAAAACGCCCTTTCAACCGCTTTTGCCCTTGCGTTTCTTGGAAGGGATGCTCGGTATTCTATACTCAATGCCGCCAAGATGGTTGGCTGCATAAAGTCACCTTCATCTCGCTTGGCTTTTTTGCGAAAGCCTTTATCGGCAGCAAAGTCATGGAATAAGTACTCTCGGCCATTATCTCCATAAACGATTTTTGGCAGGCCATATGCTTCTGCTCCACGCTTCAATGCGTAGATTGTGGAATCACCACTTAACTTGTCCGTTATAACCCATCCCATCATTTTGCGGGTACGCACATCCATAAATGCGCTTAGATGCGGCCTGAATGGTTTGTTATCTTTACCTAAAACCATGATGTCAAATGTGTGGCCATCTGCCACCCAAATATCATTAGGCTCTAAATCATCATACATGCGGCGTATATATGGCGCACAATCCTCAATAAATGCTTTTTGTCCCTCTCTGAAATATTTTAGATGGGGGATTGGAATGTTTCTTGCCGCCCTTTCAAATGTTGAAAAGCTGGGCATGTCTGGTGCTGTGCCGTAACGCCGCTCTAATTCTAATTCTGTTAAAAACACGCATAAACTAGCTTTTTTCTGTGAATTATCGAGATAATAATATTCAAAGATATCTAACATTTCATCTGTCAACTTCTTAGCATGTTTTCCGTGTTTGCCACGTTTATCAATCAACGACCCTTCACCGTCGTTATGCAAAGCCTTCCATTTTCGATACAGCGCCCGCACACTTAAGCTTATATGTGGATGGGTGTCTGCCAGTCTAATCTTTGTCAACGATACAAATGCATTATCAGCCTCGGCATTTGGTAGTGGTGAATTACTCCTAAAACTGCGCCATTCTTCAAGCAGTCCCTTCCAGAAGACTATTTGTTCACGCTCTAAGGCGGTAATTGCTTCAAAATCTACAGGTATTTCCGGCAGTTCATCTATTTTGGAAAGTTTGTCCAAGTCCATCCGTTCATCCCCGCAAGCAGCTTCCGTCAACTTCTTTTGGCGGCGTTTGTACTTTATTTGCAGCTTGGCGCCAAGAGCAGTAAGGGGTATGCGATATTGTTTGGAAGCATTGCCTCTACCTTGAATGATAATGGATTCTGCCAGAAGTTTGCCTTCGCCGATAATGCGCTTAACATACTGTTGGGAACATCCCTTTAAGTTAGCAACCTCCGCCACAGTCAAATATACAACCTCATTCACTTACTCACCGCCTCTCAAAGTTAGGATAGACAGACGTTGCTGTCCGTGGTATAATAAAATAGTGTAATTTCAAATGTAGTTTTACAAGATGCGCAAGTTTGAGGCTTACGCATCTTTTTATTTAATTACCGCTTTTGGCGGTTTCATATGCAAGATTTGCGCTGTAGCTTTCGGTAATATTACGGATTATTTTTAACATTTTGACCTCTTTGTTCTGCATATTTGACTCTGCTAAAAACCCTTACTTGTCACAAGAAAACAATTCAGCAGCATGTACGTCCAAAGCATCAGCAATCTTACATAATACTGTAAGGCTCGGAATCTTGCGTTCATTTTCGATATTGTAAATATGAGAAAGAGCAATATCGCTTGCTGCACTAAGTTCCCTTATAGACATTCCTTTTTCTGTTCTAACTTTTCTAATATGAATTTTCATACAGATACCTCCCTTTAAGATAGTATCTGTAAAGTTGCATATTTTAATGGTATAGTTAACGATAGATTCAGCGTTAGGGTTTAGTTTTTATAATTTGTGATGTACTTAAATCCAACCTTTAAGCCATGAGATGGCTGTAATATTGTTAGTCAATATCGTATTTAATAACATATAATGGTATAATATCATATATTTTACAATAGAGTGTATCTCTATAGAGGAATATTTTCCATGATATGTAATTTAGGTCTATGGTTAAAAATTTGAATAGACATTTACCTCTGTTCGTGCTGGAATTACAGTAGTGTTATTCGCTATGGGCTTTGTCCCTGCCGCCTAGTCTTGCTTACTAGGCGGCATTTTATTTTTTGCCGTGTGAAGCCTATGTTTCTATTGCTCTCTATCAAAGACCCAATCCGCTATGGCAGTTACATCATGTAATAGTCGCTCTGCGCTTCCCGCATGACCCCAGTTTACATCATCAGGATTTACTTCCATATGGTTATCAACATAATTTTGAAGTTCTGCCAGCAGGGTTTTTGCTTCTGATATTTTTGCCATAAATGTTACTAATGCTTTTCTATTTGAATTTGTCATGTTTTTCCTCCTATTTGTTTGGGCAAGATTGTAAATTATTTTCTTCGAAAGGCATTTCCAGCACATCCGCTATCTTTGCCCGATGCTTTAGTCCGGGGAAGACCCCTCTTAAAATATCGCTTACACGCCTTTGCTCAAGGCCAATAAGTTCAGCAAGTTCTTTTTGAGTCATGTCCATTTCTAGCAATCTCATTTTTATCTGCTTACCATATCGCCTGTGCCTTACTCTTGCGCTTTCCATATGTGTTCTCCTTTCATTTTTTTGATTTAATTTTGGGGATTTTCATTTTGATTTGATTGTGATAATATAGGAATATACCTTATAGGGTATTAACCTAATATATATTATAATCCAATATTTTTGGATTGTCAAGCATAAAATCCAAAAATAATAAATTTCAATTTAACTATTTTGGATTAGTGTTTTTGGAAGGGTGTACCTAGTGAAAGATATAATAATCAGGATAATAGAATTGCTTAATGACAGCGATATGACTGCGAAGGAATTGACCGAAGAACTGGGGCTTAATAAGTCAACTGTAAATCATTGGAAAAATGGAACAGCAAAGCCTTCTGTCGAGACAATCGTCTTAATTTCTCGTATTTTTGATGTGTCCCTTGAATGGCTATTGAGAGGAAAAGGGCCTAAAAGTTTAGCAATTGTAAGTTCTATAAGTGACAATAGTTTTTTTAACGAAGAAATTCCAGGGATAACTAGCCTAGAAATTAGCCTACTTGAAAATTTTCGTATCCTCCCGGAAAGTGAAAAATTAAGGACGCTCGGCAATATTGAAGGTAAGGCCGAAATATATTCCAAGGCAAATGCCGAAATCCACTCCGCACCCAAAAAACAAAAAGAAGTCCCGATATTAAGCAAAAATTCCGAGAAAAGTAAAAAAGGAACAAAACTAAAAGAAATGCTTGTAAATTACGGAAGTCCGGTAGCAGCGGGAACAGGCCATACCCTCCAAGAAGAAGATTTTGAAAAAGTAAGCTTTCCGGAAATGGAAGTACCAATTAATGCAGATTTTGGTGTATATATTGTAGGGGATAGCATGGAGCCGGAGTATTTCGATGGAGAGATAGCATGGGTTAGAGCTGCTATATACACTAATATTGGTGAAGTGGGTATATACTCAATTAATGGAGATGCATTTATCAAACAGCATGGAGAAGATGGATTGGTTTCATTCAACAAAAAGTATCCTATAATAAAAATTATTAATGAAGATGACTTTCGTACCTTCGGAAAAGTTGTGGGCAAAACAGCTCATCATTTTAAGTAACTATTTTCAAATTTTCGTTAAAATATGGGGGAGTGCATATGAAAAAATTCTTTGGATTATTGATTGTTACTGCTATATTTGTTGTACTTACTGCTTGCGGTAATACCGTTCGTGAACCCAACAGCGTTGCCATTGCAACATATGCACAGTTGCTGGTTCAAGAGTTGACGGGAGCGAATGTTTCTCTAGTAGGTCAAACAGGTGACTGGAACATGACTCAGTCCGACCTGTTTTTTGGTATTAGACTTGATATGCAGGCTAATGATGTTATTATGAATGTTCTCTATCAAATTGAGTTTACTGACGATACATTTCAATATTACGAGATACTTCTGTTGCAAATAGACGGCGTTGATTTGATTGACAACAGGTAGTGAATAATAAAAGTTATCAATAAATATTTTACGTACTATTTGAAAAGTCGTAAGTAAAACACCTTATCATTTAAAATAATCATTATCCAATTTTACATTAATTTGGAAGAAACTCCAAACAAAAAATTTGACATTCTTTATGCAGATTTTTGTAAAGTATTTTTACTTGACAGGCTTTAATATTGATAAAATAAAGCTTTAATACCAAGCAACTAGACACTCCGGTTGCTTGGTATAGGTTGCTTGGCCCATCTCATTATTTTCAAATTTCTTTTCCTTATTCTTCATTTCTTAACTGCTTATAAATCCAGCATTAAACGGCTCTCTAAATATTTTTCAATAAATCATTTAATAAATTTAACCGCATAAAAAATGACCCATTAAAAGGTCCATTAATCAAAATTTTCTCCGTCATGAAGAATGTCAATCCATTTCTTCCACTACCGTTTAATTGCTGTTATTTCGGCGTTTTGCGGGTTCTTGCGATTTTTTTCACCCCATAGGTTTATTGTCATTATTCATGTCGGTGTACAAACGATTTTTACTAAAATAGAAAATGCGTTCATTTTGCAATCGACTATAAGTGCAAAACCTTATCGCTCCTTTCACTTCGGGCCTACTTGGCCCGAAGTATGGCGCGGCTAACGCAAAAATGCCGCCTCTCTTGGTTTAGAGAAACGGCGTTTTAGTGTAGGTTAGCCCGGTTTACCAAGGGGTGAACTTATACATCGGCAACGCCGATGCGGTGCGCCCTATCGGGGCTTTCATGCCTATCGGCGTGAAAATTGAACAGGAAATAATTATTTTGCATGATTCATATAACCCTCAATCGCTGCTATTCTGTCTTTTCTGTTACGCTGAAGCTCGACTTCATAACGGTTTTTAAGTGGTGTAATAAATAACTCATAGCCTTTCCACATAATTTTTTCATAAAGTGGCTGATGGTTTTCTGCATTCAATTTATCGTCTGCCGCTATGTCGACAGTAGCACCGTCAATGCACAATTTCCCAAAAAATCTAACGAGCCAACTCCCTTTGTTGTCGCCTAGCGGCTCAATGACATAATCGCGGAATAAATCCCTCACTTTGTAGAAGTCCCTTGTGTGGACAACTATATCAATATCATGCGGTGCAATATCAACACCAAGCACAGCTTCACTAACGCTACCCATTATATACCATTCAATTTCGTTTTCTTTGAACCCTTGTGCAAGGAACAACAGGATTTCTTCCCAGTAAAATACGCCATCAATCCAAGATTGTCCTAAGTGTGCAAAATTCTTGATTACAGCTTCCTTATAGTCAGGAATCAAATACCAAGCACAAGCATCATCCCAATCCATGTCAGTAGGATAAATTTTTACGAATTTATTATCATCAGTTTTTGTCCAATATGGGTCTTTCAGAAGGTTTTCGTATGCTTTTCCTGCTGCACCCTCCACACAATATATAAATTGCGTTTCTGTTTCATAGCAATAACATTTCATTTGGTCACCGCCTTAAAAAAGATGTTCTTATGTTACTACTTTAGTTATATCACAGGCGTAATAACAATTAAACTTTCTGATTTCACAAATCCCTTGACAAAACTCCAATCATAATTAATCATTCATAATTTCTTTTCTAACTCTTGCAATCAACTTAGGCACAATCCTGTGAACATCCCCAACTATCCCCAAATCCGCCACATCAAAAATCGGCGCAGATGCGTTTTTATTGATGGCTATAACAAGCTCGGATTCTTCCATGCCCGCCACATGCTGTATTGCGCCTGAAATGCCGCAGGCTATATATACATCCGGACGGACGGTTTTGCCTGTTTGTCCGACCTGGCGGTCTTTTTCGGCAAAATGTGCATCAACAGCAGCTCTTGAAGCGCCGACTTGTCCGCCGAAAAGGTCGGCAAGCTCACGAAGCATCTCAAAACCATCGCCTTTACCAACACCTCTGCCCCCTGAAATAACGACTTTGGCTTCGGTAATGTCCTTTGTTTTTTTAGCGAGCTTAACCGTTTCCGATATGGTTACATTTTTGTCGGATTCATCAAAACTTACATCAAAGCGTGTTATATTTCCTTGTCTTTCGCCGGGTTCGCATGCAATCATCACGCCGGAACGAACGGTCGCCATTTGCGGCCTATGTTCGGGACAGATAATGGTTGCCATTATATTGCCGCCGAAAGCGGGGCGCGTCATAAGAAAATCGCCTGTTTCTTCGTCAATGCTAAGGGAAGTGCAGTCTGCTGTCAGTCCTGTTTGTATGCGTGCGGCAATGCGCGGTGCAAGGTCACGCCCTATGGATGTTGCGCCTATAAGCACTATATCGGGGAGCTTTTCGTTTAAAACAGCACAGGATGCTTTTGTATACGGCTCTGTCATATAGTATTCAAGCATTGCATCATCAACATATACAACCTCATCTGCACCATGATTTATAAGCGTTTGCGCCAAGCTTTCAATATTAAAGCCAAGCAGCACTGCCACAACCTGCCCGCCTTGAAAGTCAGCCAGTTCACGTCCTTTGCCTATCAATTCCAGCGAAACCTTCTGTAATATTCCGTCACGCTGTTCGCAAAAAACCAATACATCTTTATTTGCATTCATGTTTACGCCTCCTATAAGACATAGTGTTCTTTAAGTTTATTAATAATAAGCTCTACCGCTTCATCCTCTGCAACTTCATGCAGTATGCCCTTAGCTTTTGCGGTCTTTGTAAACGATTTTTTCACACGTGTCGGCGAACCTTTAAGGCCGATATCTTTTTTATCAACAAAATCGCTTATGTCATCATATTTTAAAATTGTGACTTCTTTTTTATCATAAGCATCAACAATGCCGCCGACAGACATATATCTGGGCACATTAAGCGATGAAAGGGCTGTAATTAAGGCGGGGAATTGTATACCTATCATTTGGTATCTGTCCTCATACTGCCTTTTTACAATAAGGCCGCTTTTATCTTCCTGCATTTGAATGTCTTCAGCATAAGATACCTGCGGTATACCCAGATGTTCCGCAATTTGCGGCCCAACCTGTGCCGTGTCGCCGTCTATGGCTTGCCGCCCGGTGATTATCAAGTCAAACCCCAATTTGGTTATGGCGCCCGCAAGGGTTTTGGATGTGGCCCAAGTATCTGCGCCGCCAAAGGCGCGGTCTGATATCAAATATGCTTCATCACAGCCCATTGCAAGGGCTTCGCGCAAAGCCGCATCGGCTTGCGGCGGCCCCATTGTGATTACCGATACATGACATCCGCTGCTTTCTTTAAGGACGAGTGCCGCTTCTATGCCGCACAAGTCGTCCGGATTGATTATGGAAGGCACGCCGTCTCTTATAAGTGTGCCTGTTACGGGGTCAAGCCTAACTTCATTGGTATTTGGTACTTGTTTTATGCACACAATTATTCTCATTATTTAACCCCCATTCCTGCTGAAATTACCATTTTCTGCACTTCGCTTGTGCCTTCGTAAATCTCTGTAATTTTAGCATCACGCATCATGCGCTCTATAGCATATTCCCTGATATATCCATATCCGCCATGCAGTTGCAAACATCTTCTTGTGATATCGGAAGCTGCTTCGGATGCAAAAAGCTTTGCCATTGCCGCTTGGCTTGAATAATTCTCGCCTTTGTCTTTGGAAACGGCGGCTCTGTAAGTTAAAAGGCGTGCAGCATCAACTGTTGTTTGCATATCGGCAAGCTCGAATTGTGTATTTTGAAATTGAGAGATACGTCTGCCGAATTGTTTGCGTTCTCTTACATAGTCAACCGTAATATCAATTGCGCCTTGTGCAATGCCTAATGCCTGTGATGCAATGCCTATCCTGCCGCCGTCAAGAGTTTTCATTGCGATTTTAAAGCCCTGACCCTCTTTGCCGATAAGATTATCTTTGGGGACAATGCAATCTTCCATAATCAGTTCGCATGTAGCAGAACCCCGAATACCCATCTTCTTTTCTTTCTTACCCACAGAAAATCCTGGCATGTCCTTTTCGACGATAAATGCGCTGCATCCCCTTGTGCCTTTGGATTTATCGGTCATGGCTATTATAATATATACATGTGCAGCATCTGCATTTGTTATAAATATTTTTGTTCCGTTCAGTATATAATTATCGCCGTCCAAAACCGCCGTGGTTTGCTGCATTGCAGCATCGGTACCTGCACCCGGTTCAGTCAGGCCGAATGCGCCAAGCCATTCGCCGCTTGTAAGTTTTGTAAGATACTTTTCTTTTTGCTGCTGTGTGCCGCTTTCATAAATTGGGGCGGCGCACAGGCTTGTATGGGCAGATACAATAACGCCCGTAGTGGCGCATACTTTGGATAATTCTTCAACGGCCATTGCATATGACAAATTATCTGCACCGCCGCCGCCGAATTCCTGCGGAAAAGGTATGCCCATAAAGCCGAATTTTCCTAATTTTTCAGCCGTTGAAAAGGGAAATTCTTCTGTGTCGTCAATTTCTGCCGCTATTGGCTGCACCTCGTTAACCGCAAATTTCTTAAACAGGTCTTGCATTAAGATATGCTTTTTTGACAGCGTAAAATCCATGCCATGACTCCTTCCATATTAAATATTGTTAAAAATTTCTCATACTTTCAACACTATATCATATCATTGCCAAAATGTAAAGAGATTTTACGATTTATCTATTAGCATTTGTTATTGAATATATAACAAAATCAAAAAGCGGGTCACGATTGTTTATCCAATCTTCCAAACTATATTTTATTTTAATATGCGGCCTGAAAATCATATCCTCGGGAGCCCTTCCGTAAACCCTTTCTCCGTTCCAATAAGCTGAAGGAACAATGATATTCAGGACGGAATAATTAAGTGTGACCGCGCGGGGAGTACCTGTGGCAAAGTGATAAAATGATGTAAATTGCCCTAAAGGCTGGCCAAGCAGCACAGCCCCTCTGTTTTCCAGCATATATGCCGCATTTAATGTACCTGAATTTGACCCTCCGTCAACAAAGTAAAACAATAAACCCTCCGGAGCAGATGATGCCAAAAAGTCGAATAATCTTACATACAGCCCGGCATTTCCTCCGGGATTTCCTCTTGCGTCAATTATAACGGCATTGATGCTGTTTTGCCGTGCAGTTTCTTCAACTGCATTTATAAAAGCATCGGGGGAGGGCACCCAAGCCCTTATACATACATATAAAATTCCGTATTCCGGTATAAATTCGTGCCATAGGTTTTGGCTGCGATTTCTCCAAAACATCGGCAAATCTCCTTCGCTGCGATTATCAATCATAGTTGTTGCCGGAAGCCAGCGCAATGTGGTTGCGGACCTTTGCCAAAGCACCGTTTGATTAACCGTTATATCCAAATTGCCGTAAGGGCTTGCCAGAGTGTAAACGGTAGTTTCACCGTCATTGATTCCCATTGCTTCAAGCACTTTAACGGCATTTAAGTGATGCGCAAATTGAAAAGCGGCGTCATAAGGCGTTTCTACGCTCCAAAAACGGGTAAATTCGGCAAACACATCTTCAATAGGTATTCCGTTTACTGCTGTAACTCTTAAATTTAGGGCATGCTTAAAATCATCCTGCGCATGTATAAGATAAAAACCCGTATCAAACCGGGCAAATTCAAGCGGGTGACGCTCCAGTCTCATTTGAGAAAGCCAGCCGGTAAAGCCGTCAAAAAAGAAATGATTATCACGAAAAAGCGCAATACCTCGCTGTATTTCTGCTTTAATTTCAAGCTCTGTTAAGTTTGGGATGTTCTCAAGCAAAGAGGCGGTACGCTCTATAAAATCCTGCTGTAATTGGATATTTTCCGGATTGCTTGAAATAAGCGGAAAAATAAACTTTGGATGCGAGCCTAAAATATGCTCCTGCATTTGTTCCACATCATAAACCCACCGGCGATTGCGTTCATTAACAGCAGCAGTTTCTTCATCTACACCGCATGAAGGCAAAAGTGCGGCAATAATTATCAAATACGCCGAAAAAACAGAAAATCTTATAATTTTTTTGGATTGATATAGCTTCATGGCATCAACTCCTATCATGTATTGCCAATATACCATAATAAGGGCAGAGGATAAAGCGGTTTTTAAGATAATTCTATACAGATTTTTTATTGGATGTATAATAAACAAAATTATAAGTTCTTATTATTGTTTCTATAAGCAAATTGTCTTGGACAGAGATAAATGTGAGAATTATAATTATTATAGGATAAAACTATATTGGGGGAATAATTCATGAGCAAGAGAATTTCCTTGGAACAAGCCATTTCCTATATAAAGGACGGCGATTCTGTAATGATTGGCGGTTTTGGAGCAGTAGGGACGCCGCAGCGCATAGTAGACGCATTGCTTGCAAAAGGCATTAAGAACCTTACAATTATTTCTAATGATACAGGCTGGGAAGACCGTGGTTTGGGTGTTTTAATTACGGCAAAGCGGGTTAAAAAAGTGATAGTTTCTCATATCGGAACAAATAAACAAAGCGGTCTGCAGTTGAATGCCGGCGAATTGGAAGTGGAGCTTGTTCCGCAGGGTACTTTGGCAGAATGCATAAGGGCGGCGGCTTTTGGGCTGGGCGGCGTGTTAACGCCTACGGGCTTGGACACTGCCGTTGAAGAAAATAAAGAAAAAATTACGATTGACGGCAAAGAATTTTTGGTTGAAAAGCCTATAAGTGCCAATGTTGCTTTGCTTCATGCGGCAAAGGCGGATACAAACGGCAATATGACATACAAAGGGGCTTCCGTAAACTTTAACCATCTTATGGCAGGTGCGGCGGACATTACTATTGTTGAAGCTGATGAAATTGTGGAAATCGGTGCAATAGACCCCAATCACGTTGTTACTCCGGGGATTTTTGTAGATTATATAGTGGGGGGGAGAATAAATGGATAAAACTGCTATGCAAAACGACATTGCCGGGCGTGTGGCGCAGGAACTTTTAAGCGGGGAATACATCAATCTTGGTATAGGGCTGCCCACTTTGGTTGCAGACCATGTTCCGAATGGTGTAAATGTAACATTTCATGCCGAAAACGGTTTTATTGGCTTGGGACCTGCGCCCGATGAAGATAAAATTGACCCCACAATTGTTAATGCAGGAGGACAGCCTTCAACGATTCTTCCCGGCGGTGCATTTTTTGACAGCGCAACATCTTTTGGGATTGTAAGGGGCGGGCATTTGGATGTAACGGTATTGGGTGCGCTTCAGGTGGATGAAAAAGGAAATATTGCTAATTATATGATACCCGGTAAGCTTGTTCCTGGTATGGGCGGGGCAATGGACCTTCTGAAAGGTGCAAAGAAAGTTATTGTGGCTATGGAACATACAGCCAAAGGCAGTCACAAAATTCTAAAAGAATGTAATTTGCCTTTAACAGCCAAAGGTGTTGTGAATTTGATAGTTACAGAAATGGCTGTTATTGAAGTTATTGAAAATGGTTTGCTTTTGAAAGAGCTTCGTAACGGCTATTCTTTAGAAGATGTGCAGGCGGCAACGGAAGCAGAATTGATTATAGAAGCTGGAGAATAGAAGCTATAGGATAGAAAGGGGAGGGGAGTTTATGAAATTACAAGATAGAGTTGCGATTGTTACCGGCGGCTCCAGGGGCATTGGTCTTAGTGTTTCAGAGCGTTTTGCTGCCGAGGGCGCTAAAGTTATTGCAATTTCAAGCCGTCAGACTGCAAAATCTGAAGGCGGTATAGAGTTTTATGCGCTTAATGTGGCGGATAGGGCGGCCTGCAAACAGCTCTTTGACTATGTAATTGAAAAATACGGTACGGTTGATATTTTGATTAATAATGCAGGCATTACACGTGATGCAATGACACGTAAAATGACTGACGAGCAATGGGATGAGGTTATTGATGTTAATTTAAACGGTATTTTTAACCTTACAAGATATGTTGGGCCGCATATGCAGGAGAAAAAAAGCGGCAATATCATTAATATTTCTTCGGTTGTGGGAGAAACAGGCAATATAGGTCAGGCCAATTATGCCGCAACGAAAGCTGCGCTTATAGGTTTGACTAAAACCTGGGCAAAGGAATTTGCTTTAAAGGGTGCACAGGTGCGTGTAAATGCTTTAACTCCGGGATATATAATGACTGATATGTTAAGCTCTATTCCCGAAGACCAAATCGGTAAATTTGCAACAACTGTGCCGCTTGGGAAAATGGGCCGCCCTGAAGATGTGGCCAATGCCTGTGTATTTTTGGCATCGGATGATGCGGACTATATAACCGGGCAAGTTATTGGCATTAACGGCGGCTTAAGGATGTGATTCCGAAAATATTACGCATTATATAAAGGAGTGCTTTTATGAAACTTGGACAAAAAAGGCTGATATCCTGCGCAGTTACAGGCGGTATACACAGCCCGACCATGAGTCCGTATCTGCCTGTAAATTCAAAAGATATTGCAAGACAGGCCCTTGATGCGGCAAATGCGGGTGCGGGCGTTGTACATATACATGCAAGATGTAATGAAACAGGCAAGCCTTCTGCAAAACTGGAGGACTTCGGCGATATAATCAATATGATACGTGCCGAAAACGATGATGTTATCATCTGCGTTACAACAGGCGGCGGCCTTGGCATGACAATGGAAGAGCGCACGCGCGTTGTGCCGGCTTTTAAACCTGCCTTGGCATCTCTTAATGTAGGCTCTATAAACTGGGGGCTTTTCCCGCTTTTGGATAGATATAAAGAATGGAAGCATGACTGGGAAGTGCCTTTCTACGAAGCCACAAGAAAAGCAATTTTTGTTAATACTTTTATTGATATTGAAGCAACACTTGCGCTTTTCCGTGAAAACAATGTTCTGCCGGAATTTGAATGTTATGATGTGGGACATCTTTACAATCTAAAGTTTCTAAAAGATACGGGACATATTACAGGCAAGCTGTATATTCAGTTTGTTTTGGGTATAACGGGCGCATTGGGGGCAAATCCCCATGATTTAATGATGATGAAACAGACTGCTGACCGCTTATTTGGCGCAGACGGCTATATCTGGTCTGCTTTTGGTGCGGGGCGGCAAGAGTTTCCGATATGCACGCAAACGCTGTTTTTGGGCGGAAATGTACGTGTTGGTTTGGAGGATAATTTGTATCTTTCTAAAGGTATTTTGGCGGAAAGCAATGCGGCTCTTGTTGAAAAAATGGTGCGCATAATGAAGGAATTCAGCTATGAACCAATGACACCTTCGGAAGCCAGAGAAATGTTTGGATTAGCATAAGGGGTGAGATTATGGAGCGAGCGGCAATACTTGGAGCAGGGTCCCTTGGAACTATAATGGCGGCAAAAGTAGCGCAAAACGGCGGAACTTGCGAACTTATCGACACCAATAAAGAACATGTTGACGCGCTTAATAATAACGGCGCAACCGTCACAGGCTTTTTGGACATGAAGAATGTGCCGGTAAAGGCCATAACACCCGAACAAATGGAAGGTATTTATGACCTTGTTATTGTGCTAACAAAGCAATTGGCTAACAAAGCAGCTCTTACAAATCTGTTAAACTATATAGACGAAAACAGCGTGGTCTGCACATTACAAAACGGTGTGCCGGAAGAAGGCGTTGCGGCCATTGTCGGTCGTGAGCGCACTTGCGGCGGTGCGGTCGGCTGGGGCGCAACCTGGGTTGCGCCAGGTGTTTCTCAGCTTAATACAAAGCCTGAATTTATGATAATAGAAATAGGCAATTTGGATAATGTGTATGATGAAAAGCTAAAAAGAGCCGAAAAATTTTTGAAAATGGCAGGCGGAGTAGCTGTAAATTCTAATCTTGCTGGATTTAGATGGGCAAAGCTGTTGATGAACAGTGCATTAAGCGGCATGTCTGCGGCAACAGGCGCAACTTTCGGCGAAATTGTTGATGATGACAAGGCTGTGGTTTGTGCGGCGCATGTTGCAAATGAGCTTATTCAAGTGGCGTCAGCAAAAGGGATAACTCTTGAGAATATTATTCCCGGCAAAAACTTCTATGACTTGCAATTCAGCACAGATGCAGAGCGTGACAGAGCAATTGCCTTTTTGCGTGACGTTTATGAGGCGCACAGGCCTTCAAAAGCCAGTATGCTGCAGGATATGGAAAAAGGTATTGCCTGCGAAATTGATTACATCAACGGCGTTGTTTGCAGAGAAGGCGATAACATGGGCATAGAAACAATTTTCAATGATACAATTGTCGCTATTATAAAGGACTTTGAAGCAAAAGGTGCAGAAGCTGAACTTCCCACTATGGCAAATCTTGATAAATTTACTATATAGACGTTCCGTTTAAAAGTCAGCCTCAGACTGCGCTTTTATTCCTCATTGAAGCGCTGCGAAATAAAAACTTGCTTCGGCTGATTTTAAATTGGAACGGCTATAGCATAATATTTGGAGGTGGAAGAGCATGGCAAGTAACTTTGATGACTTAAAAATATTCATGGACAGCGCAATTGAAAAACATGGCCTTTCGGGAATTGACTGCATAATACATCAAGACTATAAAGAAATTTTCCGCCATACATCCGGCTTTGCTGATATGGAGGAAAAAACGCCCATTGCGCCGGGTAGTATTTACAATGTATATTCTGCCACAAAAGTTATAACTTGTGTGGCTGCAATGCAGCTTTTGGAGAAGGGGCAGATGCTTTTGACAGACCCTTTATATGCGTATTTGCCTGAATATAAAGATATGCTTGTGAAACATGGCTCACTTTATATTTTGCCCGCTAAAAAGCATATCAAAGTCTTTGACCTTTTTGCCATGACAAGCGGTATTAGCTATGAACGTGATACTCCTGCGTTTAAGAAATTAAATGAGGAAACAGGCGGCGACTTTTCAAGCAGAGAATTTATGAAAGCCTATGCCGAAGTGCCCTTGGAGCATGAACCGGGAGAAGGCTGGAATTACGGATATAGCCATGATGTACTTTCTGTGCTGATTGAAGTGATTTCGGGCATGACCTTCGGCGAGTATCTTAAGAAAAATATCTTCGAGCCGCTTGGTATGAAGGATTCGGATTTTTATTTACCGGATGAAAAGCGTGCCAGGCGCATCCCGCAATATGCTTATAATCCTACTGACGGTTCCGTCGTCCGAACATCTGATGAATGTCTGGGGCAGGCAGGGAAACGTCATGAAAGCGGCGGCGGCGGTCTTATTATGGCCAGCGAAGATTACATGCTTTTTGCTGATGTAATTGCGAATGGCGGAATTTCTGCAAATGGAGAGCGTATTATTTCGCATGAGTCCATCGGCTTGATGTCTGAAAACCATCTTAGCGGCAAGCAATTGGAAGATTACAGAAAGATTATGCCTGCCGGAAACGGCTATGGTTTGGGCGTTAATGTAGTTATGGACCCCAAAGCCAACAAAACTCTTGTACCTGCCGGCACCTTCGGCTGGGGCGGTGCGGGCGGTGTGCAATGCTCTTTTAACCAAAAATACCGTCTTTCTTATTATGTTGCCCAGCATTTGTTTTTAAGTCCGAAACATTTGCTGCAGCCGCATATGATGAATATTGTGTACGCAAACTTATAGTTTAGAAAGGAGTGATATCCTTGGCGTCATTATTTCAAATTTTTTTAAACAGTTTGTTTTTGATAGGTGTTTTATCCCTGTCAACATTAGGAATAACCTTGACCTATAAAACGGCCAGCGTTGCGAATTTTGCGCAGGGCATAACGGCAACTGTCGGTGCTTTTACTGCGGCATTTATGCTTGTGCGGGGCGGCTTTAATCCTTGGGTTGCGGGACTTGGAGGCATATTGATATGCTTTGTTATAGGCGGAGCCGTAGACTTTTTGGTTGTAAGCAGACTAAAAAGCGGGCCTGTTGGACGGGTTATGGTCACATTAGGACTTATACTGATTATTACGGCCTTTTTGCCGGAAATTTTTGGTACAATCCCTTACAATTTCCCTCGTTTCTTTGACGGGAACTTCAACTTTACACTTTTCGGCACAAATTTTACAATGACCAGAAACGGCCTGTTTATTTTCATTACGGCTTTGGCGGTTATTGCAATTGTGTTTCTTGCACTGTATAAGACTAAATGGGGTCTTATGGTGCGCGCAACTGCTTCAAACAGCGTTGTTGCTTCAATGCTGGGCATCAATACAAAGCGCCTTACGGCCATAAGCTGGGCAGTTTCCAGTGCCGTTGCCGCGCTTGCGGCGGTTTTGCTGGGCTCGCAAACCACAAATGTAAATGTGGACATGCTTGCTGTTGTTGGCACAAATTCCCTTTTGGCTCTGGTTGTCGGAGGATACACCAGTTTTTACGGGCCGGTTGTGGGTGCGGTGCTAATTCCCACACTTTTGGCTATGCTTGCCATGATAAGCGGCTTGTGGGCAAATGTACTGTTGTATATTGTGGTATTGCTGGTTATTCTCATCAAGCCCATGGGGCTGTTTGGCGAGAAAACCATGGATAAAATTTAAGGAGGTGCGGTTTGGTTGAAAAACGATTATAAAGAACTTCAAAAGCAAGTTAAGCCGTGCCGTTTTAAGATGCTGTATAAACATCCGCTGTTTGGGTACTTGATTTTGGGCATCTTCCTTGTGGCCCTGCAATTGGCTTTTATGTTTGGTGACGGCATTGTTACGCTTACAATAAGCCGTGCCGTAGCCACAACTATGATTTATACCATAGGCGCTATGGGTCTTGGTCTTCTGCTTGGCATGGGCGGCTTGGTGTCTTTGGGCACAGCGGCTTTTGTAGGCCTGGGTGCTTACATAGCCGGAAATCTGCTTAGAACCTTTGCAGGCATACCTTTTACAGTTGTTCTTTTAATATCAATACTTACGGCGGTTGTATTTGGTACAGTAATCGGCTTTATCTCTCTTAGGGCAAGGGGGCTGCATCTGCTGGTAATAACAATGGCTTTTGCCACCATTATGCAGGAATTGTTTATGATACCCAACCAATTTACAGGCGGCGTTATGGGCATAACACGCGTGCCTTTCCCAACCTTGGCTCTGTTTTTGCAATTAAATCGTGAAACAGTGTATTTTCTGGTTTTGGTGATAATGTTTGCGCTGGTGCTGTTAACTTTAAATATCATAAACAGCCCAACAGGCCGTGCTATGCTTGCTATGGCCACCAGTGAACCGCTTGCCAAAGCAATGGGTGTGCAAATATTAAAATACCGCGTTCTTGCTTTTGTAATTGCCACTGTATATGCCATGATAGCGGGTGTGCTTTTTATCAGCTCTTTGGGTGCGGCGGGCCCGGGTTCCTGGAACTTCCTGCTTTCGCTTAATTTGCTGGCTGTGGTTATTCTTGGCGGTTCTCCAAGGCCAAGCAGTATTATGATGGGTTCTTTCGTCATCTTTGCTTTAGACTTGACAGTCTTACGCAATATTCCGTTTTTTGTAAGATTTCCAAGTGCATCAATGATATTATCGGGGATATTAATGATATTAATTTTCGCTAAATTCCCGGGTGGTTTAAGCAGGCTTGTAAACGAAATCCGAGGCTTCATATGGAGACTATTTGCGAAGTGGAGGTTGTACCGTTATGGACCTGAACCTGAAGTATAGGCTTGGAATAGGACGTCTTGTAAAAAAGCGGGATAAAACCTTTGGAGAAATGGCCTTTAATACAAGATTCCTTACGCTTTTTGAGCAAGACCTTGAAGAACGTAATGAAAAAAAGCGCAAAGCCTTTGAACTTGAGAGCAAAAAACGCCTTCTGCCTTTAGAAATTGAGGCAACTCCCGGGCATCTTGTGAACAGTGAAATGCGTGAAAAAGCCCTGTCTGAATTTATAAAAAAGCAAAGCCTGCCGCGAAGGGCTGTCATACAAAGTGCCAAGCGCATTGCGGCCAAGCAGGGCGAGGCGGCGGGAAAAGCTTTTAGTGACAAGAAATTGGGCGAGCTGGACAAGAAATTGGATGAATATAAAGTAAATATATTTTCCAAATATCCCGAGGTTGATATATCATTCGCAAATGAGACTGCAGTTGCTAAATATGATGCGGCGGCTACGGCAGAAGCGGCAAAGATGGCCGAAATTGAAGCTGAATTTGAAAAACAGAAGCAGAACGATTTAAAAAAAGCGGCAGAACGAATGAAAGCTAAAAATGCTAAACTGCAAGTTAATCTTGATGCTTATAATGCGCAGTTGCAGCAGCAATATGCCGCCAATACATCAAAACTTGATGACGGCATGATTATGGGCATAAAAAACATGAAAATGTATTTTTCAGGAATTAAAGCGGTTGATGATTTGTCTTTTGACATCAAAGAAGGTGACATCTTTGGCTTGATAGGGCCGAATGGCGCAGGCAAAACAACGCTTTTTAACTGCATTACACAATTTTACAAAGCCGACGCAGGCGAGATTTATTATCGTGACAGATTTGGCAATGTAATTGATTTAAGGGATTATCAAAGCCACAATGTTGCTAATACAGGCATTATACGTACTTTCCAAAATTTAGCTTTGGTGCCTTTTATCTCTGTACTTGATAATTTAATGGTTGGCGCACATATTTACTATAATTCAGACTTATTTCATCAATTTCTGCATACTAGAAAGATGAAATATGAAGAAAAGGCCAATCGTGACGCCGCTTTGGATATTTTAGAAAGGCTTGGCTTAACAGAATATAAAGATTTGCTGCCGACAAGCCTGTCCTACGGGGCATTAAAGAAAGTAGAGCTGGCACGTACATTAATGACAAAACCAAGGCTTATCATACTTGATGAACCCGCCGCAGGGCTTAATGATGCAGAAACCGAAGAACTTTCCGAAATTATAAGAAAAATCCGTGATGATTATGAATGTACAATATTCTTGGTAGAACATGATATGAATTTGGTTATGAATGTTTGTGATACGGTTTGCGCCATATCTTTCGGCAAAAAACTGGCCATCGGTACCCCCGAAGAAATCCAGACTAATCCCCTTGTGCAAGAAGCATATCTGGGGCATGGAGAAGAGGAGGGAGAATAATGGCGAATTTATTGGAACTTAAAAATCTGATTGTAGATTATGGCGCTATCCGTGCTTTAAAGGGTATTGACATTCAAATTCCAAAGGGCAAAATTGTGGTGCTTCTTGGCGCAAACGGCGCAGGCAAAACAACTATGCTAAGGTCTATTTCCGGCATAACCCGGGTGGCTTCAGGCGAGATTGTTTTTGAAGGAAAAGATATAAAAAACCAAGAACCTTACAAAATAGCCAAAAAAGGCATTAGTCAATCTCCCGAAGGAAGACATATTTTGGCAAATCTTACAACAGAGGAAAACCTAAAAGCGGGTGCGGCTATTTTGCGTTCTAAAGCAGAAGCAAAGCAAAGGTTTGAACAGGTTTACAGCTTGTTTCCTATCTTAGCAGAGCGCAAAACCCAGCAAGCCACCACGCTTTCGGGCGGCGAGCAGCAAATGCTTGCAATCGGCAGAGCGCTTATGATGAACCCGAAACTGCTGCTGCTGGACGAGCCTTCTTTGGGCTTGGCACCTTTAATCATTAAAAGCATTTTTGAAGCGGTAAAGCAAATTGCCGAAGCCGGCGTTACCATCTTAATGGTAGAGCAAAATGCAAGGCAGTCGCTTTTAATCGCCGATTATGCTTATGTGATAGAACTTGGCAAAATTAAATCTCAAGGAAAGGCCAGCGAGCTTTTGGAAGATGAGGGCCTTATAAGCGCCTACCTTGGTAAAAAGCGCGAATAAAGGAGGATTATCATGAAAAAATTAATGAAAAAAATGTCAGCGGCGGTTGCAACGCTGATGGCAGCTGTTATTGTTGTCGGCTGCGGTACAAACGGCGGAGGCGGCGGAAATTATGCCCAAGGCATTACCGATGATGAAATTTTAATTGCATCAACATTTGTAACATCCGGCGCATGGGCATTTATAGGTCTGCCTATTGTTGATGCCGCAAGGGCTGTTATTGAAAGGGCCAATGCGCACGGCGGCATAGGCGGACGCATGATTAACTTTATGCATTTGGATGACGGCGGTGACCCAATTACGGGGCACATACTTATTGAGTCACTGCTCGAAGAACACAGAGTTTTTGCTCTATTGGGCATAAGCGGTGCGCAAGCACCTGTAAGTCTTGAGTATATGCTTGATTTTGGCGTGCCCATACTAAATATCACCGGAGGACTTGCGTCACTTTATTCCGAATACAATCCGGGCGGTATGCTTTTTAATATCCAGCCTTCAAATGCGCTGGACGGCCCGCAAATGCTTGCAAGGGCGCTTGCGACAAGGGTTTACGGCCCAAACAGGGACCAATATCTTGCTGATGATGCAATGATAGGTCTTATGATTAATGCAACTGATGCCGGATTTGATATCGAGAGCGGCGTCCGTGCGCTTGCTGAAGAATTGGGCATTACGGACAGGCTGATGATTGAATTTGTAACGCCTGATATCTATTTCACAATTATTCAGCAAATGATGAATGCGGGCGTTGGTGTATTGCTTAACGGAACTTTGGATTCTATGGGAATTGTTGCCGCCATGAGTGATGCCGGATGGTATGTACCTGTTTTTGGCGCATACGGCACATCCACAATTGCATCTTATTCCCCCGCAACTTATCATCCGCACCGTCCGCTTTTTGCCACAATTTGGGCAGAAGATACATCGCCTGCGGCCGTAGCCATGCTTGCAGATATGAGAGATTCCCTTAACTATCTTCCGCATTTGGATGATTTTACACGTGACGGCTATGTGGATAACGGCTTTGCCCGCGCCGGATATTTGATGGGCAGGGTTATGGTTATAGCTTTGGAACGCTTTGTGGAACTTGACCTTGATTGGACATGGGAAAACTGGGTTGTTGCTATGGAACATGCTCCGTTTGAACTTGGCGGCACACCTCCGTTCAGCTTTGCCGGCGGCAGAAGGATGGGTGTTGAAGACCTTGCTTTGTGGGAGTATTGGGTGGAAATTATAGATGGTGAGCCTGTGGAACAGATTGGTATAATATATGACTTTGCAACGGTTGAAGAAATTTTAGCTCCTTGGAGAGCCAGGACAGGTAATTAGTGCGGCTTTTGAAGCATTAGCGGCAGAATTTTAATAATACAAAAACCCCTTGTTATGAGGGGTTTTTGTATAGTGCAGATAAATTATATTTCTAAATAAATTATATTTGTACCGTTATGGCAGGGGCGGCCATATGGCCGCCCCTGCCATAGTTTAATACCCCCTACCTACCAACATCATAACCCTCAAACCAAACATCCTTACCCTTCTTCTTCAAAACAGCGGTATCAGAATCAGCAAGATATATACCAATACTATCACCCTTATCCCACATCATATCCTTAATAAAATCATCAGATAAAATAACTCTTCCAAGTTCATCAACTTCAGAATGAACACCCTGAACCATAGTAATCTCTTGTGATACAGT